>JAEEGJ010002462.1_pt1 | contig 95050 bp, 76 predicted proteins | sample 8958761 | NCBI WGS metagenome assembly JAEEGJ01 (sample SAMN16246546, study PRJNA631951) | gut metagenome | biome: gut microbiome; feature: rumen; material: RS-attached | host: Bos | place: Iran: Karaj | collected 2018-10 | reverse complement strand
GATAGATGATCCGGAAGGTCTGACGATCGAAAGGGCATTTGACATGGCGGCAGCTGAAGGCCTTAAGCCTTTGTATGACACTGATCTTATGCTCGGTTCCGGACATATCACGGGAACCTTTATACCTGACGGCTCTGCTGTAGCGGAATCTATAATCAACGGTCTGTCCGCCCTTAAATCAGGCAATTCCGACGGGCTCTTATTCCTCGTCGGCGACGGCAACCATTCACTCGCTTCCGCAAAAGCGCACTGGGAGAATATCAGGGAAGGTCTTTCGGAAGAAGAACGGAAGATCCATCCCGCAAGATATGCTCTTGCTGAGATAGTCAACATACACGACAAGGGACTCGATTTCGAGCCGATCCACAGAGTCGTATTCAATATTCCGGCTGAGGAATTCATCGCCAAAGCAGGAGAATATTTCAAGGATAACGGCATGGAGATCAACTCAGGTTCTGATGATATGCAGAGCTTTACAGTGGTTACTGAAGGATCAGAGGACGTTAAGATCTCACTTGCAGAACCTCCGCACACTCTTGCCGTAGGATCCGTCCAGATGATGATAGACAGCTTAGGACTTGAATGTGACTATATCCACGGCGAAGATTCCGTAAGAAAGCTTGCCGGCAAGGGCAACACGGGAATCCTCGTTCCCGCTATCAGCAAGGATACTTTCTTCCGCACTGTCGAGAAGGAAGGCGTTTTCCCCAGAAAGACCTTTTCCATGGGAGAGGCTTTCGAAAAAAGATTCTATCTCGAGGCCAAGATGATTGAATGACAGAATCCGATAAAGAATTATTAGAAGAAAAAAAGAAAGTCTGCATTATCGGTTCCGGATTATCCGGTCTGACATGCGGCATGAGGCTGGCTAAAGCCGGTTTTAATGTCACGGTCGTTGAAGAGCTTGCCTCTCCCGGCGGACTTCTTGCATATACCAGGATCGGAAGAGAATACCTTGAGCTTCTTCCCCATCACCTCAGAAAGAGCGACAAATCTTTGCTTGCCCTGTCTAAGGAAATGGGTGTTGACGATAAGATCGAATGGTTCGATTCCGCCTGGTCCGGAAAAGCATCCCACCGCAAGGTAGGTTACTATAACGGCGGTTATGCATGCCTTAGCTCCAGCCTTATGCAGGAGATCACCGACAAGGGCGGCCAGATCTATTATTCGACGACCGTAGCCGAGATCGCCAGACTCGGAAACGGCATGTACCGTACAAGCTGCATCCTTTCCAATTCGACAAGGGTGGTCATAGACAGTGCCTATGTCATCTTTACTGGTTCATGCAGAACCTTCGTAAATGTCAGTCACGGCCTTCCTATAAAGATGGACGACAGGGATATCCTCATGAACGTCACATACAGTGCCAAGATCACTGCCATGATGGTAATGAAGCACGAAGTCTCACAGATGTTCTATCAGGTGCCTCCGAAAGATTCCGGACTGCCCTTCAAAGCGATAATCAATCACACAAGCGCATTTGGCGAGAGAGGCTACGGCGGAGCAGTCGTTTACCTTGTCGGTTCATGCTCTATTACCGATGCTCTCTGGATCGACGACGATGCAAACATCATGCTCAAATATTTCGCCGGACTCCGTAAGCTCTATCCATCTCTGCGCAAGTCAGACGTTAAGTCATGGCGTCTTACCAAAACAAGATATGCACTGACTTCCAAGTATCCTGAGATCGATCTTTCAAACCCTTGTGAGAACCTTTTCGTTTGCTCAACGGGTCTTACCAAATATGCTACGAACGACACTCCGGAAAACCACATGGATTCAGTCGTAAGTCTCGCAGGAAAGATCAGCTCGGAGATCATCAGATCTTATGAGGCTTCCCTCACGAGGAATTCAGAATCAACCGTAACCGAGCTTAATATCCAGGAGAATCTTAACAAGGATTCTGTCGAAGGAGTTCTTTCATGAGCAGGAATTCTTCACTTGTTGAGTCTTCTCCTTTACGATTTATCTTTTTATTGGTTCCTTTCTTTATCGCCGGCGCTATCGGCTTTGCCACGATGGGTGTCTCTGATACCTCAATGTGTTTGTGGTGGTCGGTTTTCCTTATGCTTACCGGATTTGTCACGCTGCCTCTTTCTGCAAAACTCTGGCGTGAATTTTCATCCGGCGGTTTTCTCCTGTCACAGCCGATGGGACTCATCTTCACATGTCTTTTACTTTGGACTCTTACGCATCTTAAAATCTGCAAGGTAAATATCCTCTGCATTATTTTATGCGCGCTTGTAATCGGTGTCTGCTGTTATGCTCCGAAGACATTAAGAGAATCACTTATAAAGAAGATAAAGAGCAAAGGCTTTGTTGAAGCGGCAGTTGTCGAAGAGACAGCGTTCCTCGTCGTATTATTCCTGATGTGCTATTTCAAGGGCTTCCTTCCCGACATCAACGGCCAGGAAAAATTCATGGATTACGGCTTCATCATGTCGATGCTTAGAAACGGAAGCCTTCCTGCAAATGACATGTGGCTTGCAGGCTATTCCATTAACTACTATTACTTCGGACAGTACATCTGGGCAGTAGTCATCAAGGCTACTAATATTCCTTCGGGAGTCGGCTACAATCTGTCCATGTGTTCTGCCACTGCTTTGCCTTTTGCGATGAGTTTTTCGATCGGCAAATTCATGATCGAAGCAGCATCAAAAAGAGGATTCAAAGACAACAAGATCATCAAGTACATTGCAGGATTTTTCACGGGATGCGCAGTATCTCTCTGGGGTAATTCGCACTCGTTTTATTACGATGAAAAAAGTGTCGGAAACAGCCTCCTCGAAGTATTCAAAAACATGGGGATCGATGTCGGAAGAACCGACCGTTTCTTCTATCCTGACAGCACCAGATTCATCGGATGGAATCCTGATCTCGGAGTCGATTACACTATAGAAGAATTTCCTTTCTATTCTTATATCGTAGGAGACTTACATGCGCATGTAATCTCGATGATAATAGTCCTCCTCATCTCGGCAATAATCCTCTCAATGATCTGTGCCGTAAAGCTCCCTTCAAAAGAAGAGACCGAACTGGTACACAGCCTTGATAATCTCGGAGGCGACAATAACTCAAGACTTCTTCCGGAGTTCGAATCGACGATCACTCTTCACCTTGTTTTGTGCGCCGTTCTTCTCGGTTGCGCACAGATGACAAACTATTGGGATTTCCTTATCTACTTCGTATTCTGTTCAATGGGAGTACTGATCTGCAACACGATAAGATCTCCCAAATTCACGAACATTCCCGGTGCTATCGTATTTCTTGTAAATGTCGGAGGGATCCTTCTGATCTACCTTGCAAAAGGCAGCAGTCCGGCTGTTCTTTTTGCGCTTGAAGCATTACTCATGATAGCGTCTTTCCTGTTCTGCGTGGTAAGTCCGACTGCTCTTCCGAGAACTTCATTCCAGATGAGTTTCCTCTTCACTATCGCATCATTTGTGGCTCTGCCGTTCAACCTTAATTTTGACATGATCTCAAACTCTCTGGGCAAGTGCAAAAATCACTCTTCACTTTTCCAGTTATTTATCCTTTACGGAATTCACGTGTTGATAAGTGTCGTCTTCATGGTCATCGTTTTCGTAAACAAGAATTACAGAGCCATTTCTACTGACAGTTCTAAGAAGAACAGAAAGCATAGAAATACTCCGGGCATTATCGGAGAAGAACATACTTATACCAATCCGATCCAGGCGTTCTTTGCACAGCGCAACATCATTGATATCTACTGCTGCGGCATGACCGTTGTCGGAATCATGCTCCTTATCGCGCCTGAGATCTTCTATGTAAGAGACATCTACACAGGCGGTTATCTGCGTTCGAATACAATGTTCAAATTCGCATTTGCCGCGTTCATTATCCTCTCGACGACAATGATCTATTCGGTCATAAGACTCTTCTGGTTTATCAAAAAGGACGGCAAAAAGAACATCGTCTTATTCTGTGTTGCCATCGGTTTTGCAATCAATCTCTTCATCCCCGCACACTACACGATGCTTGCCCTTAAGCAGCGTTCCGGAGAGCTTAAGCGTGAAAACTACAAGACACTCGACGGCACGGCATATATCGAAAAACACGCAAGTCTTTACGTAGACGATTACTATTCAGGCAACCTTGTTCCTTACATGGTTTGTGTTGACTGGTTCAACGAAAATGTTAAAGGCAGTCCCGTTATCTGTGAATCTTACGGAGACAGCTACACCGACTACTGCATCATCTCTGCATATACAGGTCTTCCTACTGTCTTCGGATGGCAGACACACGAATGGCTGTGGCGTTTCCATGGTGTTGTTAACAAAGAGACCGATCTTTTGGAATCAGACCCCGAGAAGGATGTCTGGAAGCTTTATATCACACCGAGACATAATGACGTCGATATCCTTTATCTGAGCAGCAATCCTTCTGATGTTCAGGGAATAGTCGACAAATACCAGATCGAATATATCATTGTCGGTGATCTCGAGCGTCACAAATACGGCTACGATAATTCACCCGTTTTCGCCCAGCTCGGTAATGTTATATTCCAATACGAAGATCTCATGGTGTATAAAGTTACACCTTCAGTTGCAGCAACCTGATATCAGACTTCAGGAAGTTCTTCTTTAGGATCTGCCTTAACGGTTACGGGAGCCGTTCCCTCACCTTCATCGTATGTCAGCTCACCGCAGACAAGTGCAATCGGGCACTTTATCCTGCTTCCGTATTTCCCGTCACCTGCAAGAGGATGCTTTCTTGAACTGAACTGCGTTCTGATCTGATGTGTGCGGCCCGTATCCAGAACGGCTTCAACATATGAGATATCTTTTTCCGAATTATATGACAGGACTTTATATGTAAGTCTTGCTTCCTTCACGCCTTTTCTCATTCTCTTTACGGGGAAAGTCCTGTTGCTTCGCGAATCGTGAAAAAGAAGATCTTCCATAATACCTTCGTCTTCTTCAAGTTTTCCCTGGCAGACAAGATAATATTTCTTGCTTAATATCCTTATCCTTTTTCCGGAATCTGCAACAGCAATTATGCCCGGAACAGGGAGATCTAATCTTGATAAGACACTAAGACCGGAAGGCGCGATCTTCTCGCTGTCTTCTCCCCTTTCTTTATACAGGATCTGATATCCAACACCTTTTGCGAGTATCTTCGGCATAAGCTTTTAACAGACGAACAAAGTGATCGTCTCACGTCCTCCGTCAATGAATACTTCTACTGTTCCGACATCCTCAATGACCCCGATATCAGGGCATTCCCTGTATGCTTTATCGAAAAGTGTACGGCCTTCAAAATGCACTCTTAATCTTCCGGAACCATAGCTTACGAAACTGCTTTCGATAACCTGTCTGTTCCTAAGTCCTGCATAAGGGATCAGGCATACTTCTCCCTTTCTTGATACGGTTATCTCTCTGGGACAGCTTATGGCAGAAGAATTCATTCTCATGGAGAACATCCATGCCATCAGTACAGTGCTGCCGTTTTCATCTTCAACAGTAACGGGACTAAAGAAATCATCTCCGCTGTCAACTGATTTAAACGGATCGTTTTCATCGTCAAAAACAAATCTGTCTCCATCGTATTCACCGGTCGCAAACAGAACTTTTGTCGGTACGTGCTTTTCGCTCTGGATGATGAATACCCACTTGCCATCCACTTCTGCAAGGTGCGGTGATTCTATTACACTGCCGAATTTTCCGTCAGATAACAGCTCGCCTTTATAGTTCCAGTTAATGAGGTCTTCCGATTCAAACTGGAGCACTTTGCCGATGCCGTTCTGACCGGCACCCATAAGCATCCGGAATCCGTTCCCACACTTCATTACAAACGGATCCCTGAACTTGACATTACCTTCCAAAGGCACTGTAACTATGGGGTTTTCAGCGCACTTTACAAAACCGGTTCCGTCTTCGGAATACGCTGCGCATACGGTCTCTTTATAGTCTTCCGATACTGATGTGTAGAACAGCCATATCTTTCCTTCATGAACGATCGCAGAGCCTGAATTACAGCTCATTTCCGAGTCAGGAAATATCGCAACCGGAAGATCTTCCCAGGTGATGAGATCATCTGATACTGCGTGTCCCCAATGCATTCTTCCGTAACGCGGAGATTCGGGATTTAACTGGAAAAACAGATGATATCTTCCTTTGAAATAAACAAGACCGCAGGGATTACCCAGCCAACCTTCTTTTCTCGAATAATGGTATTTCACGGGGCACTAACCTCTGCGGTCTTAGATCTTTTGTTTAATTGTACTGTCTCTTAAGCAAGCTCAAGAAGAGATACACGGAGTACGCCTTCTGCAGCAGAAAGTTCGTCGATGATCTCCTGTGATACAGGCTGGTCGATAGCAACGAAAGCCTGTGCGTGCGGGTTGTCAGAACCATCCTGGTTCTTTCTTCCCCAATGCATGGAAGCGATGTTGATATTGTGCTTTCCGAGGATCGTAGCGATTCTTCCGATAACGCCCGGAACATCGTTGTTCTTAAGAGCAAGAACTGTATTTGAGAGAGGGCAGTTCATCTCATAACCGAAGAATGAGACGATAACTTCTGTGTCAGGTCCGAATACTGTACCGTTGATCTTGAGCTCTCTGCCGTCCTCTGTGCAGAACTTGACGTTGATGAGGTTGTTGTACTTCTGGATGGACTCTGTCTTTGTCTCAACGACTTCGATTCCGCACTCATCCATGCACTCCTGTGCATTTACGTAAGATACGTGATCGTTGCCCATACCTTCCAAAAGACCCATCATGAGTGAGAGTGTGATGATACCTGTTCCGGAACTCTCAGCGAGCTCACCTCTGTATCTTACTTCAACCTTCTTGATAGGTGTTGCTTCTGCCTGATAGTACATACGGCCGATCTTCTCAGCGAGTGAGCAGTAAGGCTTGATCTCTTCGATGCTGCCGGAGAACTGGGGCATGTTGATCGCTGCAACGAGTTCACCCTTCAGAGCGCCGTCGATAAGTTCAACGATTCCCTGACCAACCTTAGCTGTAGCTTCAACTGTAGAAGCACCGAGGTGAGGTGTGATGTAGCAGTGAGGAGCGTGAAGGAGAACGTTGTCGAAATCCTGCTCGCCGGGTGCCTTGTTGTAAGAAGGCTCCTTATCGAAAACATCGATTGCAGCTGCAGCAACCTGACCTTCAGCCAAAGCATCTGCAAGATCCTGCTCGTTTACGAGTCCGCCTCTAGCAGCGTTAACGATCCTGACGCCTCTCTTGCACTTGTAGAGCTGCTCCTTAGCGATCATGTTGTATGTTTCTTTTGTTTTAGGAGTGTGGAGTGTGATAAGGTCAGCCTGTGCGAGGAGCTCATCAAGAGTCTGGCATCTTGTAACGCCGAGCTTATCAAACTTCTCCTGGGGAATATAAGGATCGTAAGCGATTGCGTTCATGCCTACACCCTTAAGCTTTCTGGATACGATCGAACCGATACGGCCGAGACCGATGATACCTACTGTCTTGCCTTCGAGCTCAACACCTGTCCAGTTGCCGCGTCTGAAGTCGCCATTGTGTACGCCTTCGTTTGCTGTGCAAAGATTACGGAAGATGGAGAATGCGTGACCTACGGCAAGTTCACCTGCAGCCATGTTGTTAGCAGTAGGAGTATTAAGTGCGATAACGCCATGCTCTGTGCATGCCTTAACATCGATGTTATCGATTCCTGTTCCGGCTCTGCCGACAGCCTTAAGACAATCAGCGTTGTTAAGAAGGGTTTCATTGATCTTTGTTGCTGATCTTACGATGATGGCATCAAAGCCCTTGATGTACTGTTCGATCTCTTCCTGGGAATGACCAAGGTACTCTTCTACCTCGTATCCTCTGTCTCTTAAGTACTGAACGCTTTCTTCTGCAATGCTCTCGGTAATAAGAATCTTCATATTTATGTTCCCCCGTAAATTAATAACTAAATCTGATCAAGCTTTTGCTTTAAGTTCATCAATGGTCTGCTTGAGATCATTGAGGTATTCTCTAAGACCTTCTTCAGTGAGATCACCCATGTGAGCGATTCTGAATGTCTTATCCTTGAGCGGGCCGTAGCCGTTGCTCATGAGATAACCCTTCTCACCCATAGCCTTGATAAGGTCTGATGTGGGAATTCCCGTTGTGTTTGTTACACATGTAACTGTAACGGAAAGATGGTCAGGATTGGAATAAAGTTCGCAATTCTCTCTTGCCCAGTCCTGAGCGATTTTTGCGAGCTTGCAATGCTTCTGATATCTGTTCTCAACGCCTTCTTCAAGGATCTTGTCGAGCTGGTAATCAAGAGCGAACATGTGTGACTCTGAAGGTGTTGAAGGATACTGATAAGGCTTTTCCTTAACGAACTTAACGAGTTCGAGATAGTCGAAGTAAAGACCTCTGTTCTCAACTGTCTCAGCCTTCTTGATAGCCTTCTCTGATACGGAAGCGATAGCCATTCCCGGAGGGAGGCCCAGGCACTTCTGTGTTGATGTGATACATACATCGATTCCGAGCTCATCTACAGGGATATAATCGCCTGCCATAGATGAAACTGCGTCAACGCATACGATAACATCGGGATATTTCTTGTAAACTTCAGCAAGCTTATCCATGGGATTGTGGATACCTGTAGAAGTCTCGTTCTGTGTAATTGTGATAAGGTCGTACTTACCTGTTGAAAGAGCAGCCTCAATCATCTCGGGTGTTGTAGGCTGTCCGAGCTCTGACTCGAAAAGATCTGCAGCGATGCCGTTGGATGTGCACATCTTGTGCCATCTCTTACCGAATGCACCGATTGAAAATACTGCGGCACGTGTCTTTGTAAAACTTCTTACCGCACCTTCCATAAGACCACTGCCTGATGACGTTGATAAAACGATAGTGTTATTTGTCATCATTACCTTCTGGAGCTTTTCTGAGATTGACTGCTGAAGAGCGGACATATCCTTTGTTCTGTGTCCGATCATGGGCGTAGCCATCTTATCAAGAACATCCTGTGAAACCTCGATAGGACCGGGTATAAACAGTTTCTTATGCATGTTTTTTTACCTCTTTCCGCGCGCGTATTTTTAGAGCAATAGAATTATATACTTGAATCTTACTTTTTTGTTACAAAATAAGTTGACTAAATAGCCAAAAAACAAACCGCCTGCAGTGGAATTCACAGCAGGCGGTCATATAAATTTTTAATGATTTTCGCTTACGGCTCAGGTGATGTGGATCGAGCTTGTGATCTCACCCGGATTTGTCTCGCCTGTAGTCTCGGCAGTTGATGATCCACCGGCATTAAATGTGATCGGGATCTCGCCTGTCAGTACGCCCTGAGGAGGCAGCAAGAGCTTGTCTCCGCTGTTAGGTCCTGTGTATGTAGCAGGATCGAGCTTGTTGTATGTAATGATCGTAGCGATTCTCGGGTCACTGCAGTTCTCAATATCGATGTTGTATACAGTATGGAAGAGATCCCACCATGTTCTGTATCCGGTATAGTCGGAGAATACGAAGTAACCGATAGGAGCGGATGCATCAGGCAGTGTAGCCTGTGTTGTCGGCATCGTTGTCTCTGTTGTCATCTCTTCAGAAGAGAGTGAAGGTACTGTCTCCGTCGGCTTTGTCTTTCTGCTGCAGCCTCTGGCGATCAATGCGATTACGATGACGATGCAGATGAGGAGGATAGCAAGGAATGCTATGAACATGTAGCCGTTGCGGTTAAGCTTCATCTTCTTTCCGCCACCGTTGCCGCCCTTACCTGCTGAAGAACTCGTGCGGGGAGCACTGCCCGTAGGTCTGGCGTTGTTATTCGGTCCGGAACCGGATGGTCTGTAAGAAGCCTGTCCGGGATTAGGTGCCTGAGCCTGTTGTGCTTCAGGTGCAAAGCCCTGTGCATCAGCGCCTGCCGGGTTATATCCGTAACCCTGGTCACCTGTATATGCCTGTCCGCTCTCATCTACTCCGAGAATGTTGTTGAACCATTCGTCATCGAGAGATGCTGATGAGGAAGCAGAAGCCTGAGGCTGTGCATATTCATCGCCGAAACCTTCCTGAGCCTGCTGTGAAAGATCAGTATAACCTTCCTGCTGATAGCCGTTGGGATCCTGATATTCACCGAAGCCTCCCTGCGGAGCCTGATCATAGCCGGGAGCATATCCGTTGTCACCAGCGCCATAATCGGTATATCCGTCATTATCCATAGGTATACCTCCCTGCATATTTGGAGTCTGATCACCATATGTTCCGAAGCTGCTCTGATCAGCGGCGGAGAAAGACTCTGCGCCATAAGGCTGATACGGAGGAACTTCTGCTGTTCCCTGAGCTTCGCCACCGGCATAATCGCCATATACCGAAGCATTGTCAAACGGCTGTGAAACATTCTGTTCTGAACCTACAGCGTTGACCGGGTTGTTGTAATTGTCTGAATCATAAAGAGGCATCTGAGGAATATCATCTGCCTTGGCAGGAGCTGCTTCTTCTGCACCGGTAACATATACGTTGTTGCCGAACGGAAGGATCACATCATCCTGTGCGGGAACCTGAGCGATCTCCTCCGGAGCTTCATCAGCTGCGGGAACAACAGGTGCAGGCTGCTCGATAACTTCAGCAGGCTTTTCTGTCTCAGGGAAATCGACGTTGAGTTTATCTTCATCCTTCAATTCAGGCTTCTCTTCATTAATCTCATACTCGGGTACGGGAATCGAAGAAACCTCTTCAGAAGGAACAGGTTCTGCCTTGGGAGCCATAACATCCTCGCCAAATACGAGCGGAGGAGTATTCTTAAGTTCCTGCGCGCTTGTGTTGCCGTAAGGATCAAAAGTATCTGCAGCGTCAGCGGATATGTCGGAATCACCTGAATCGGCCTTGACCTCGCCGGGTGCGAAAACGATCTCCTCGGGCTTGTTTACAACTGCAGGTGCCGGAGGAATAACTACCGGAGCTTCACCCATTACGGGAATAACGGGAGCTGCAGGTTCAGCAGGAATAACCGGAATAACAGGCTCTTCCTTAAGATCTGCGAAATTGGTTTCCTTTGCAGCAGACTGTTCCTTGTCAGCCATGGCCTGTGCCAGGATGCCGGAACCGGCAGATGATCCAAAGAAAATCGAATTGATGTCCGTTACAGGCTTCGTCGGAGAATCGTCAGTATCAGGTGCAAACTCTGTTGTGGAGATCGTCTCCATTGCAGGAGCTGCGCTCTGCTCTTCCTGTACCGGCGCAGGAGCTGCGTCAACGGAATCAAGATTAAATACGAACGGAGAAGAAGCAACTGCGGCTTCTTCAGCTTTTGCAACTGCTTCAGAATCACTCTGAGCAGATTCCTTCATCTCGCCAAAGATCCTTCTCATGGCTTCTTCAGCAGAGATCTCCTCGGGTTTTTCTGAATTATCAGGGAACTCGGGAGCCGCATCGGGAATCTTCTGTGCTTCTGGCTGGCCTGCCATATCACCGAACTGGACGCTTCCGTCTGCCGGAGCAGTACCTTCTGTTACGGGAACTGCCACAGGCTCTTCAGGAGTAAGACTTACGAATCCTGCATCGGCAATAGCCTTTGCTGCTGCACCGACTTCACCGCCTTCGACTGTAGACTCTAAGAGCTCATGGCTCTCGCTCTCATAATCCTTAGCCTTTTTCTTCTTGCCGAAAAGACCTTTCTTCTCCTCTTTTGTGACGTTCTCTACGAAAGAGATGGAGATCTGCATAGGAGTGTTCGGCATTCTTGCGGAAGCCTGTGTAAGGATGAGTCCTGCAGCATCACACTGGTCTTCAGCGTCTGTGAGGATCCTCAATATTTCTCTCTGTCCGAGTGCATCGTAGATGGACTTGTTGCAAAGGATGATGCAGTCGTCAGGTGTAAGCGTAAAGAAGTTTGACCAAAGTGCATTGGCCGTCTTGGATGAACAGTAATACTGGAAGTCACCTACTCTGTTGCCATATGCATCGATGGGTTCCATGGGAATGCCTGCATCGGTAAGCGGGAACAAAGTGTCGTCTCTGTAAAGGAATGCGAGACCGCCGCCGATTGTAACTGCGAACGCCTCGGAATCTCTTACGATAACACCGGTGAAATAAGGGTCACGGCTCTCGTTGTCTATGAGCTTTGTGGTTCCGGCAACCTCTACCGCAGTTGACAGGAACTTCTCGATCATTGCATCGATCTCTTTATGACCGTTCTTTACTTCGTTGCAAAGTCCGCGAAGCTGGGGTTCAAACGGCGGGATAGTACCGGGTTCAAAACCTTCTATAGCGGGATGCGTGAAAAGCGAGAAGAAAAAGCCTCTCTCATCTTTGTCGATAGTGATATCGGCCTGTCTGGTCTCTCTTTTACCACAGAGTCTGCCGTCAAGATAGAATGCGTCTGTCAGCGTGCTGGAAGGAAAATAGCGCGCAGTCAGCGTGCTAGCAAGCCTTGTTAAGGTAGCCATGAAGCCCATCCTCCGTATAAATATTCATGATAATTATAACACAAGGTTTTTTATCTCAATCTATTTTTATAAAAATTAATATAACAGTAATTTTATGCAAAATGCCGCAAATAAAAGGCCCCGCAGGCATATTGCCCACGGGGCTCTTTGGTGTAATTTTGTGGCAGCTTATCAGCCGAGGATCCTGTCCATATTTCTGTTGATCATATCGAAGGTTCCTGTAAGGGAATCAAGATATGCCGTATGGATCTGCTCATCCGTTGCATTCGGGTACTTTGCATGCATGTCATCCATGGTCTTCTGTGTCCAGAGATAACCCATTCCATACTTTGCATAGTAACCGGGATCCATGACGAGAAGCGTGTAGAAATCCCTGAAATCATCTTCTGTTACAGGGAATCCAAGGTCGTTGAAGTATTCAACGCAATCTGTCAGAGACCAGTTCTCATAGTTGATGCCGTAATCCGCTCTTGTACTTGCAATAAGACCCAGGACTGACTCATCCTGAATAAGCCGCATTGCATTTGTTCTCTGGCCGCCTTCAGCGAAATACTTCATTGAATAGTTCTCAACATATGTAGCCCAGCCCTCTGCATAACCTGTGGAATACATCAGGTACATATAAGGATGGGTTGTATGTGCACGGGTATAAAGTGACTGGAACATGTGTCCCGGATATGCCTCATGAGCTACGGTAACTCCGAAATCATCATCTACGCCACTGTTATTTACGATAAGAACGTTGTCATTGAAGTTATCGAGATGGTATCCGAGATATGCTGCAGGTGAGAAGTTCTCCTCAAATACCTCAGGTACATCCATCGTGTAGTATCCGTGTGCCGGAATATCAGGGAAATCAGGCTTTACGGCTTCATTAAGAAAATCAAGATTATCGGTTAATGATCCTTTTGAATAAACATGATTCTGGTATTCATCACGCCAGTCAAAAGTGGTACTTGCGATAGTCACCATATCATCGTAAACGCTGTCAAGCTTATCATCGAGTGCCTTGATGCTCTCTTCAACGGTTGCACCGCTGTTTGTGATCGCTCTTGTAAGCATTGTATAGTAAGCGTCACCGCCTCTGTATCTGCAAAGTCCGGCATCTTCTCCGCCAGAACCCTTAAGAGCTCTCATGCGGCTTGCGCACTCTTCAAATTCAGGGAACATTACTTCCTTCATTGCCTTCTCGTGCTCGGAAATAAGTCTTGTCCTGTCAGAATCGGAAAGGTCCTGGATATTATCAAGTCTCTCTTCAAAAGATGCATAAAGGAAGCAGTCATCCTTCTGCTCAACAAGATTATCGAAAGATTTTGCAGCTTCCTCGTAGCTGTTATCCGAAGCGATGAATCCGTAATAGACTCTCTCCTCTTCAAATTCACATAGAAGATCAAAATATCTGTCGAGGTCTTTAACGAGTGCAATGTAATTCTCAGCATCTTTAACATTATCGAATGAATAAACATCAAGGATGAAAAGAATATCACACTGTGGACCTACGAGAGAGTTGAACACCATTTTATAGTACTCAAAAGCCGTGTAAGAGTATCCGTAGACGGATTCTTCACAGTCATATACAAGCTTCTCATAGCAGAGAAGATCATCGCCCTGAAGTGATTCGATATCGATGGTAAGAAGAAGATCGAGCTGTGACTGGTAGTAAGCCTTTTCCTCGTCATAATCTTCGATGCCGGTGAACTCGCCCCATGTAGCATCCTTGATGTCAAAGCCGAAGTTTTCGGGATGCTCGAAATAGATCTCAACATCGGCATAACAATTGATCTCATGGTGCATGATGTCGTACTCGACCTGGGAAAGAAGATCCGTAGCATTCTTACCTGTTACGGTTCCTCTCTGGTGAACGGGATGCACTTCATCAAATGATGCTACATGATCCGGATATGTGAGTTCATCAGATGTCGGAATGAAATCACCATAGTTGCCGGGATTCTGAGTAGGCGAAGTGGGATCTGATGTCGGGTCTGTCGGATCAGTGGGATCGGTTACATAAGTAGGATCCGTAACGCGGCCTCCTTCAGGCTTTGTCTCGTCATCGTGCCGTCTTCCGCCGCTGTTTGGCTTTGTTGAGCAGCCTGCAACAGACAGCAATAATGATGTGCAGCATGCAAGGGCAATTATCTTAACAGATAGCTTCTTCATTAAATCATCTCCTTTATATCCTTTATCCATATCATCCTTTATCCCTTAAAAAGGATACTAAAAGATAATACCACTAAATCATTGGATTTGCTTATTCAGGCAGTTCCTGGTCTCCCTGAGCATCGTCATTTATATCGTCTTCCAGGACCATTTCGAGTTTTTCTTTTACTGCCTCATAATCGATTACACCCTTTGAATCTCTTGGCAGAGATACAAGGAACGATATCTCGGAAGGCCTCATAGCCTCGTGCAGTGTCATCTCACATTCAGACTTGATCCTGTCCCTGAGATCTTCCATCATGGAATTGTCGTAAAAATACTCCTCTTTGGGCACGACGGCAGATATCAGGACCGGACCTTCAGGCTTTTCGATAATTACCGAGCATGATTCAATAACGCCTTCGGCCATCTGGACAGCATCATCGACCTTGTCGGGATAAACCGGATAACTGTTTATCCTGGCTTCTCTTGATTTGGAACCGACAACATAAAACATCCTGTTGCCGTCCTGTTTTCCGATATTTCCGGTAAAATACCAGATCCTTCCGTCAGGAAGCTTTCTGTAACCGGGCTTGTCCTGCTTGCTCTCTCCTTCAACAAAACTGGAAGATATCGGAGAACACACGGCGATCTCGCCTTCGGCTCCTTCCGGAACGTCAAGACCGGTCGCACTGTCAGCTATCCTCATTATTACTCCCGGCAGCGGGAATCCGAGCAGTCTGTCACTTTGAAGATCGGAAGGTCCGTATGCGTAAGTCAGAAGCTCATCGCATCCCGTGATCGAACATACGGAAAGTTTTCTTCCGGAAGTTCTGGCAATTTCAAACAGCGTAGCTTTCTGGCTGCTTGTAAGAAGACCTCCGCCGACAATGATCCTGTCCACAGTCTTAAGAACACCCATCGTATTGACAGCTTTGTTGAGCGACGCAACCGTGCTGTTATATCCGATGAGAACATCAGGTTTATATCGCTTTATTGCAAAGAAGATCTTCTCCGAGTCATACCATGTAAACAGAAGTACAGTTTGTCCGGCTGAAAGAACATTATGGATACCGGCCAAAAAGCCGAATGCGAAGCAGCTCTCATTAAGGCACAGCATCCTTGCGGGTCTTCCCGTAAGATCCTCATTTGCTTTAAAGACCATCTCCGTTATGTTTGCCGATACATTTAAGCTCTTCGACGTAAACGATGCCGCTTTGGCATCGGTATCCGTCACACTCGGGAAGAGGAAAAGCGCCTGTCTGGTATTATCCCGGTCAAATACGTCATTTCGGACATCTGGGTTTATGTCGGGAAGATCCATTACGTCTTTCCAGTACAAGAGCCTTATTCCTTCCGGAACTGAATTCGGCCTGGGTTTGTCATAACCTGACAGGGGATAGAACGGAAATGCGAGTCTGTCTTTTCCGCCGATCATGAACTTGTATTTGCCGATAATGACAGTGCCGATCTTTGTATTCTTCAGAACGGGAGCATAGTTCAGATACTGGTTGCAGCTCATTACGCAATATTTTGCGCCGACTGAATTTGCGAACATCTCGAAATGCTCAGTCGACAGATTAGGAACGCAAAGAGCTGCGGAAGCACCGATCTTATCAAGCGCATACACGCTTATTACATTCATGGGGTTGTGGCCCATAAGAAGTATTACCCTGTCGCCTTCTTTTACACCGAGATTTTTCCAGGCCACAGCTGTCTCGTCGATCTTAGCGATAAGCGCTGCATATGTAAACTTCCTTGATCCGTATTCGAGAGCGGTCCTGTACGGATATTTGGAGCTGACTCTCCTGATACGCACGTAAAGCGTATCTGTGGTATCCGTCTCGGGATTCGCATATTTTTCAGGATAGAAAACGCTCCAAAGGCTTTCCAAAACTTTTCTCCATTAATTCAAAAAGGCAAAATAAATCTTATCCAATCGCGTTTATTATACGCTTATCAAAAACTTTTAACATCAGCCGAAAGTTTGCGAACAATCTTTTGTGCATGTGTACGAAAACTTTTTTATTTCCCTCTTTTTTCTGCGTGTTAAAATGTTCGCAAATTTGAGTTAGAGGTGACAAACCATGGATATCAAACTTAACAACCACTTTCTTGATGTAAAAGAGACTTATCTATTCTCCGACATTGCAAAAAGAGTAAAGAAATTCCAGGAAGAGAACCCTGACAGGGAGATCATCAGAATGGGAATCGGCGACGTTACCCTTCCACTTCCCGCTTCCGTTACTTCAGCTATGGAAGAAGCAGTTAAAGAGATGTCAAGCAAAGAGACGTTCCATGGTTATCCGCCGGAATATGGTTACGATTTCTTAAGAGATGCCATCGCTGCGCATTATAAAGAAATCGGAGCACCGGACATTACATCGAACGTCATCTATGTATCAGACGGTGCCAAGAGTGATCTCGGCAATCTTCCCGACATTTTGGGTGACAACCCGGTAATCATTCCGGATCCAGTATATCCAGTTTATGTCGACTCTAACCTCATGAACGGCAGGAAGGTCTCTTTCGTTGCAGGCAACAAGGAGAATGACTTCCTTCCTCTCCCTCCTGCTGATACAAACATTGAACCTTCCGTAATCTATATCTGCTCACCCAACAACCCGACTGGTGCAGTTTACAGCTACGAAGGTCTTACGGCATGGGTAAACTTCGCTCTCAGGACAGGTTCACTCATCATTTTCGATGCAGCTTACGAAGCATTCATCACAGAAGATAAGCCTCACACGATCTATGAGATCCCCGGTGCCGATACATGTGCCATCGAGATATCTTCATTTTCCAAGTTCGCAGGCTTTACCGGCGTAAGATGCGGATGGACGGTCGTTCCGGACGGACTTGAAGCAGGCGGCATCAAGCTGTCTAAGTTCTGGGCGAGACGTCAGGCCACAAAGTTCAACGGTGTCTCTTATGTTACCCAGAAGGGCGCTGCTGCTTCACTTTCAGGCAAGGGTCTTGAAGACTGCAAAGCAAACATCGCTTACTACAAGCGCAACGCTGCTGCACTTGCAGAAGTTTTCACAGCCAAGGGAATCTATTTCACAGGCGGCGTAAACTCACCTTACATCTGGCTCAAGTGTCCTGACAACATGGGCGGCTGGGAATTCTTCGACTCCATTCTTAACAGATTCGGAATCGTCGGCACACCCGGTGAAGGATTCGGAGAAAACGGTGCAGGCTATTTCCGTCTCACCGCATTCGGTTCTTACGAGAATACACTCAAGGCGTGTGAGTTCTTCAAGACTCTGTAACAACAAGATCCTTTCACTTAATGGCTGCCTTCAACCGGCAGCCTTTTTTTGTCCCAATAATCGAAATAAACCTTTGTTATAATTCAGGTAATAAAAGATTCGGACGGATATTAACATGGCTAAGAAGACTACTTTTTTCTGTAAGGAATGCGGATATGAGACATCCGGATGGATGGGCAAATGTCCTGCATGCGGTATGTTCAACACATTTGTCGAGGCCCCTTCCGAGAAGGCTCCCGTCAAGGCCAAGACAGATTCACCCGCTTTTACCGCCAACCAGTATTCATGGACAGACTCCGCCGTTACGGTAAGACTTAAAGATGCAGGCAAAGAAAATTACAAAAGGCATTCCACGGGTATGGAAAGCCTGGACAGGCTCTTCGGCGGCGGGATTACCGAAGGTTCGGTAACACTTGTTGCAGGCGAACCTGGAATCGGTAAATCCACGATACTCATGCAGCTCGCCGATTCATATCAGGCAGAAGGCGACGTCCTCTATATCTCAGGCGAAGAATCACCTGCGCAGATCGGCATGCGCGCTTCAAGACTCAAGATCAAAAGAGATATCCTTATCTGCGGCGAGACCAGGTTCGAAGCAATAGCAGAACAGTTAAAAACACATAAGCCCTGTCTTGCCATCATCGATTCGATCCAGACTCTTTATTCAGAACAGGTCGCAGGAACACCGGGCGGCGTGGCACAGATCAGAGAGGTCGCTGCCGGACTTATCAGGATAGCGAAGACAAATAACATCACCATCATTATGGTAGGTCACATAGCAAAGGACGGTTCCATCGCAGGTCCTAAGACAATCGAGCACATGGTTGATACGGTTCTGGGCTTCGAGGGCGACAGCACCGGCGGTTACAGGATCATCCGTTCTGCCAAGAACCGTTTCGGAAGATCAAATGAGATATGCTTTTTCGAGATGGGCGAAGCAGGACTCATACCAGTCGACAGTTCCAAGGCGCTGCTCGTTGCAGGAAGACCTCTCAACAGTCCGGGATCGGTCCTCACTTCCACACTCGAAGGCAACGATGCATTAACGATCGAAGTACAGGCACTATGCACCCAGACCGTTTATGCAAATCCGCAGCGAATGACATCAGGTCCTGAAAGAGGCCGTGTCCTCATGCTCCTCGCAGTGTGCGAGAAGCTTTTGAATCTAGGTCTCACGTCTATGGATTGTTTTATCAATGTCATCGGCGGTCTTAAGGTAAGTGATCCTGCAACGGACCTTGCGGTTTGCATTGCTACCGTTTCATCAGCAAGAGGAGTCAGTGTAAGACCCAATACGCTTATACTTGGCGAGGTCGGATTATCAGGAGAGATAAGACCCGTCACAAGGATATTAAAAAGATGCCTTGCTGCAACAAGACTCGGCATCACCACCGTCGTTCTTCCCGGCAGTTCCAAAGACGCTCTCGAGAAAGAACTCGCAAACATTTCAAAGGATTCGTTTGGCGGAAATCCCGCTCCTGAATTCATATACGCGGACAACCTGAAGGAAGCAGTAGACATACTGTTCTCATGACAAGCCAAGGAGGTGTTCTTATGAACCGCAATTGTTATTTTCTGATACCGGCAGCCGGAAGCGGAACGCGTATGGGCGCAGGCCAGCCTAAGCTTATGAGAAATGTCGAAGGCAGCCCTGTCATCTTAAGAACACTCGGTGCCGTGGCAGAGATATGCAGAAGCAGATACGGCAATTTCGAATACATGATCATACTCGTTACAACACCTGATCTCATGGGAACTCTCAAAGCCATGTGCAAGGAATACTTCCCTGACATCGACATCGTCTATACATTGGGCGGAAATACAAGGACCGAATCAGTATCTTTGGGACTTAACATGATCACTGATGCAATGCCCGATGACATCGTTCTTGTCCATGACGGCGCGCGCTGTCTTGTTACTTCCGAAGAGATCAAAGCGTGCATCGACGGACTGAAAGAACACGACGTCTGCGCTTCTGCCGTTCCCGTTAAAAACACCCTGAAAGAAGTTGAGATCGATAAGGACGGCGGTGTCAAAGTTACGGGCACTCCCGACAGATCCAGATTCTATGAGATACTCACGCCCCAGGGCTTCAAATACAAAGACATCAAAGCATGCTACGCAAAGGCAATCGAAGAAGAGATCACGGCAACAGATGACACTGCACTTGCAGAGCTTTTAAACCTTGATGTTTATCTGACAAAAGGACTTTATTCAAATCTGAAGATAACAACCCCGGAAGATATAGCGATAGCTTCCGAGATAGTAAGATCACGCGGCGAGAGTGAACCGTTCCGCGATTAAGATCAGATCTCTTTTGTGAAAGAAAGGATTACAAATACCTGAATTCCTTCACCGCGTCCGAATCCCGTGAGGCCTTCACCGGTCGTTGCCGTGATGCCGACTGAAGATACAGGTATTCCCAGGATGTTTCCGATGGATTCTTTCATGGCCGGAATGTGAGGCATGAGCTTCGGGCGGAGACACTCGATCGTGACCGAGCAGTGAATGATCTTGCCGTCTTTAAGATATTCAAGAGCTTTGTTGAGGTAAACGGCGCTGTCTTTGATCCCTTTTTCAAGACAGATCTTGTCTGCCTCTCCACCAAGGATATTTACGCCTGTAAATCCGGAAATGGCATTTGTTATGGCATGATAGACCACGTCACCATCGCTGTTTGCAAGTATGGGCTTATCGAAGGGAATGTCTATTCCTCCGAGTTTTATCGTTGTATCGCCGGCAGGTTCTCCGAATCTGTGGCTGTCCTGTCCGATAGTGCTTATAGATACGATATTGCCCATAGTTAATACCTCAATTTATTCCGTTTTCCTGAAGCCATAATATCACATCATTCATGGTCCAATATTCATAAGAACCGCTGCCAAACACCTGGTCAGGCTGGCCTGCTCTTATCAGAACGAATTCAGGAACGGCATTAATATCATACTTTTCAAGAAGTTCACGGTGATCAACCGAATCAAGCATGATGACATGAAATTTGCCGGAATAGTACTGAGCCATGTCTTCGACTGCCGCGGTGATCTCGGCACTTCTTGTATCCATTGAGCTGTAGAAATAGATCACAAGCGTATTGCCGGATGCAAGAAGACCGTTAAGGTCAGTTATCTCGCGGTACTGGATGCCGTAATACGGATTGCCGTTGTCATCGACTTCATCTTCGACCGCCTCATAGACCATGCATACGGCATTCTCACTGTATGAGTAATCACCGAGATAGCCGTCCAGGCTGTTGCCTGTGCTCTGCTGCTGTTTTGAAGAACATGAGCAGAGCATGACCAGAGATAGTGCTACGGCCAGTATTGCCGGAATTAATCTTAGTCTCACTTTTCGATAAGTTTGATGATCATATCGGTTGTGCCGGAAAGGAGGTCTTCTGAGACCTTCTCGGCATTACCGGAGTCAACGAGCTTTGTAACTTCGGGATCGAGCGGAAGTTTGTCAGTAACCTTGGAACCGATCTCGGCAGCAGACTTCTCGATGGAAGAACCGTCGCCGTAGAGCCTTATCTCATCACCGCAGTGAGGACACTTGATGAAGCTCATGTTCTCGACCATGCCGAGAACCGGAACCTTCATCATGGAAGCCATGTTGCGGGCCTTATTTACGATCATGGATACGAGATCCTGGCTTGTAGCTACAAGAACGATACCGTCCACAGGGAAAGACTGGAACAGAGTAAGCGGCACATCACCTGTTCCCGGAGGCATGTCGATAAGGAGAACATCGAGTGTTTCCCAGTTTGTCTGGCCCCAGAACTGCTTAAGGAGTGAGCTTAAGACAGGTCCTCTCCAGATTACGGGTGCCTCTTTATTCTCAAGAACGAGATTTACGCTGACAGCCTTGATTCCGGTAGCAGTCTCGGCAGGAACGATGAGCTGGTCATCTGTAGCTCTGAGGTTCTCTGTAAGACCAAAAGACTGGGGAATCGAAGGGCCTGTGATATCGGCGTCCATGATGCCGACCTTATATCCTTTTCTCGCAAGCTGGACTGCGAGAACTGAAGTAACGAATGATTTTCCTACTCCGCCCTTACCGCTTGCAACACCGATAACTGTCTTTATGGATGAACCTGCTGCGAGGGGATCTTTTGTGATGCCGTTTGCAGAAGGACATGAATCCTGGGATGTGCAGCCGCTCTTTGAAGGGCATGAATCACATGCTGATGACATATATATGCCTCCTTTTAATATATAACTCGACTATTATAAGTAATGCCTATACCTTTTTCAATTTGAATCAGATGAGCCGTCATTATCATCTTCGATCTCGAAGATCTCGTCATTACCGTTCTCGGTCTTTCTCTTGATAAATCTCATGACGGCAGCACCGGCATCAGTAGATCTGACCCAGACAACACGTACAAGACGCTGCTCGTTTTTTCTGAACGATGCAACCATGGAACCCATGGCATTTGAAGCAGACTCCTTTGCGCGCTTGAGGCTTTCTTTCTCGACTTCGGTAAACTGATTCGCAAAAGCTTTTTCCTCTGCCCTGTGCTGCGCAGCAAGTTCCTTTTCCTGCCGGCGGTTTTCGGAGATCAGCTTCCTGTATTGCTCATAGTGGTTCCTTGTGGGCTCGCTTACGGTAACGATCGTATCAACTGCGCCATAGATCTGGGAACCGATCTTATCGGATACGGCCCTTGTTCCCGTAACGACTTTCTCCATAGCAGCAAACTTCTTCTTGAATCCGATGATCGTGATGATGGTCGTAATGAGGTCAGCAAGAAGGATAATGGTAAAGAAGATCAGTATGCCTATCCTGACAGGATAGTTAATGTGCGCAATGAGCCACTTTACCGTGGGATGCAGAACATACATGCCGAGTGATGCGGCAATACCCCAGTAGATGAAGAATCTTAAGCAGATATAGCCTCCGAGATTGAGCTTGTAATCAGAATAATCCCACCATCGCATATGGAATGCGTGATAGAGGATAAAGCCTGCGATAAGCTCGACTATCGTACATGCAGTAGCCATTCCGAAGAACAGGATAAGGAAGTTATCCTTGAACGGTTCGAATATCCAGATGGCTGCATAAAAACCCAGTCCGTAAACGGGGCACAAAGGACCTGCAAGGAATCCTCTGTTGATGAACTTGCCTTCAGTGATGCCGTAATAGATAACTTCGATCACCCATCCCACGAAGCTGTATATAAAGAACATCAGATATGATTCTATGAAAGGATACGGAAGTGTCATTCTTTTCTGGCCCTCATTACTCTGTAGCCGCCGTCGATAGCAAGTGTCTCGCAGTTACCGAACAGCTCATTAAGCTTATCCATCGTTGAAGGTGCGCCCTGCTTGCGCTGGAGCACGACATAGAGATATCCGCCGGGATTAAGGACTTCAAAAGACTGCTCGTAAAAACCGAACACCGTCTTCTTCCCTGCTCTTACCGGAGGATTAGTAGCGATGATGTCGAAATGCTCATCTCTTACGCCAAACAAAATGTCGCTGGACATGAATCTGCAGTTAACACCGTTTTGAACGCAATTCTCTCTTGCAAGCGCAACTGCTCTTGAATTGATGTCCACGCCGGTTACGTCAAAAGCCATGAAGCATGACTTGATGACTATTCCGACGATGCCGACACCGCAGCCGAGGTCTACAAAACGTTCCATTTTGGGGCCTCTTGCCTTGATGTCTTTTACGAGTGTGTCGATGAGAAGATTGGTGCCGAAGTCAACTTCCTTTCTCGAGAATACGGATGTGTCCGTAAAAAACTCAAAGTTGATACCGTTCATTCTGTACGGGATCATCTTACGGTCTGAAGGAGTTATCGGATTGGGATCAAAATACTGTGTCATGGTAACCTGTTCTTTAAACCTGTCTTTTCCATTACGAGCATAAGCGGGATGCCTAAAACTATAAGCAACACTGCTTCACTTCCTGCAACGGAAAGCATACTTATCAGGACAGCCTCAAGCGTAACCGTGCTTGAACTGTCGACCAGAAGGAACGGAAGATATCCGCCGACGATAAGTCCGTTGACCAGTACCGGCGGGATAAGTCCGAGCCACTTGTTTTTCTTACCGATGAAGTAAGAGAGGATTCCCGCGATAAGTGTCGCAAGCGTTCCTCCGATAATATCAACCGGACCCAGATTGCCCGGATTGATCAGATTTGCAATAAAGCATCCGAGAGTAACTCCCGGTATCATTCCCCATGAAAAGATCGGGAATACAGTCATTACCTCGGCGATCCTTACCTGGATCGGACCGTATGCGATATTTGCAAACGGTGCGGTAAAGACAACATATAATGCTGCAACGATTCCGTTGAAAACAACGAACTTAATACGTCTTCTGTTCTTTGACTGGCCTGGCTCTGTCATAATCACATCATTGAGCGGATCGTGTCATTGATCTGTGCTATCCTTATAGTTTTCGACCAGGGCATCTCGGGTGCCTGGATAAGACCCTTGGAAATGGCATTGGCACAACTCTCGAATTCATAAACATATCCGCGGAGAAATTCCTTATCACCGTCGACTTCTTCAAGAAGCGTATCGTCATTGGAATAAATGGCGATCTTACGGTAATTGTTGATGTTGGTAAACTTGATCTTTCCCCTCTCTCCTACGACAACGCCGTCCTTGTCAGTATCTGCGCACATCGTAACGTAGAAATTGCCAAGAATGCTGCCGTCTTCAGATTCCAGACTATAGGATGTATCCCTGTCGATTCCGGAAGAAACCCTTCTTGCAAAGACCCTGGATACTTTTATGTCGTTACCCATAAATGAGAGCGCGAAGTTTGTTGTATAAACGCCAAGATCAAGATAGCTTCCGCCGCCTAAAACAGGGCTGTTAAGTCTGGGGACGGAGGCAATGTCATATCCCAGGTTTGCGGATACATATTTAACTGCTCCGATCCTGCCTTTCTCGATCCATTCGAGAGCCTTAAGGTGAAGGGGCTGATAGGAAGTCCACATTGCTTCAGCTACGAAAACGCCTCTGTTCTTTGCCTCGAAAAAGATGCTGTCAGCTTCTGCCTTGCTCATGGCAAAAGGCTTTTCAACAAGAATGTTCTTGTATTCCTTGATGCACATGATCGCATGTTCATAGTGATAGGTGTTCGGTGTTGCAATATAAACGAGGTCGATCTCATCTGAAGCTGCAAGCTTCTCATAACCGGTAAAGACTTTGGCATCAGGACAGTGTGCAGCAGCGAACTTCTTCGCCTTGTTTCTTTCTCTGGAAGCAACGCCTGCGATTACTGCCTTCTTATTGCCTTTTAAGCTGTCTGCAATTTTAGCTGCAATGGTTCCGCAGCCGAGAATACCGACTCTGAGCATATTTTCAAACCTCTTTATTATTTATATAGAGTGCAACTCTCTAATTGTATTTAGCGCTTTACATTGTGTCAATCTATGTTTTGAACAAGCCGTTTAATATGGACAATCGCAGTCTATTGCTTTATTTTATTGCAAAGATATCAGTTAAGAGGGTTAGTGTGACCGTTAAGTTTCTGGACAAATTATCGCCCCGCAAAAGAGGCATAGTATATCTTCTTTTATCGTCATTCTCATTTGCATGCATGGCGTTGTTCATTAACCTCGCAGGAGACATGCCCGTTTTCCAAAAGGCATTCTTCAGAAATCTCGTAGCTATCGTTATGTCCTATACGATGCTTGCCAGAAGTCCCGAGAAATTCAAGATCAAGAAGGTGTCTCTTCCGAGCCTCTTCATGCGCGCCGGGTTCGGAACGATAGGTGTTATCGCAAATTTCTACGCGATCTCGAATACGAATATGTCGGATGCCATGATGCTCAATAAACTGTCACCGTTCTTTGCAATGCTGACTTCCATAATCGTATTAAAAGAAGCGGCTGACGGTTTTCAGTGGGCAGCAATACTTACGGCGATCGTAGGAGCTGTCTTTGTAGTTAAGCCTTCGTTTTTATTCGGCACTTTCGGGATCAGCAGCGACTCCGTTTTTCCGCTTGTCATAGCGCTCATCGGAGGAATCTGCGCCGGTATCGCTTATACATTCTTACGCAAGGCAACACTTAAAGGAGAGCGCGGGATCGTAGTAGTAGCTTTTTTCTCTACTTTCTCATGCATAGCCCTCATCCCGTTTATAATCTTTACTTATCAGCCTATCTCCCTTTTGCAGTTCTTCTTCTGTGTCATGACGGGCGTATCGGCCTGCTTCGGGCAGATCTTCATAACATCTGCTTACGCCGCATGTCCTGCAAAGGAGATATCGATCTACGATTATTCAACCGTTATATTCACGGCTCTTCTGGGACTCATAGTTTTAGGTGAGGTTCCTGATTTCCTGAGCATAATAGGATACGCCATCATTATCGGCGCATCCGTTCTGAACTATCTTTATAACAACAATTATCTGAGGTTTAAGAAATCCTGAACGTCTTTCAGGGACGGCAGGATAATGTCCGCAAGGCCCTTCATCTCATCATCAGGCTGGATAATGTCCGGAACCATTACCGTATAAAGCCCTGAAGCTTTGCAGGCCCTTACGCCGTTAAATGAATCTTCAAGTCCGACACCCTCTTCAGGCTTTACGCCCAATGCATCACATGCAAGAAGGAATATCTCGGGATCGGGTTTGGATCTTGTGACCTGGTCTCCGCAGACGCATGTATCAAAGTAAGGAAGAGCTCCCAATGCTGCCATCTGTGAAGTCACTTCTTCTCTTGTTGAAGAAGATGCAATGGCTATCTTCATGCCTGCATTTTTCATGGAACTCAAAAGTTCGATCGTGTGGGGCTTTAACGGAACTTTGCCCTCAGCAGCCAATCCGTTATAGATCTCACGGAGCTCACGCTCGTAACGGTCTCCGGGCTCGCCGTAAACTCTCTCGAATTCATCGACAGTGGCTTTTTTATTCTTGCCTATGACGCTGATGCCGTAAGTAACGATGTCCTTGAAGCCGTACTTTTCACCTATTACTTCCCAACATTTCAGGACTGTCCTCTCTGAATCGAGGATCAGTCCGTCCATGTCGAAAATAGCTGCTTTGAATTTTCTGTCTGACTTAAGCATCAGACCTCCATTGTTCCTTCGAATACCTTAGCGCAGTTACCTGTCATGAATACAGCATCGTCTGTGTACTTGATGATGAGGTCGCCGCCCTTAAGGATTACTCTGATGTCTTCGCCCTTCTTGCAGAAACCGTTCTCGCAGGCTGCAACAACCGTTGCGCATGCTCCTGTTCCGCAGGCCATTGTCTCGCCTGAGCCTCTCTCCCAAACTCTCATCTTGAGTGTATGGTCGTCGATGACTTTGACGAACTCAGTGTTGACTCTCTCAGGGAAGATATCAGTAGAGTATTCGAACTTGGGTCCTATCGTATTGAGATCTAAGACATCAACGAGATCAGTGAATACAACTGCGTGAGGGTTGCCCATTGAAACTGCAGTGATCTTATATTCATCACCGTCTATGTTTACAGGAACGTTGATCGCTGTATCACCGGGGAGCGTGCAGGGAATCTTTGGCGGATTGAGTTCTGCCTTGCCCATGTCTACCTTAACTCTTGCGACAACGCCGCCCAGTGTCATGAGTTCAAGAGTCTTGATTCCGCTCTTTGTCTCGATCTTCATGTGTCTCTTCTTATGTCCGCGCTCATCGTACATGTACTTGGCAACGCATCTTATGGCGTTACCGCACATCATGCCCTCTGAACCATCCAGGTTGTACATGATCATTCTGCAGTCGGCGACCTTGGAAGGTGCGATGAGAACGATACCGTCACCGCCTACACCGAAGTGTCTGTCGCTCATGTAGACTGACAAAGATTCAGGTGAAGATACCATGCTCTCCATGCAGTCGATGTAGATGTAGTCGTTGCCTGCACCCTGCATCTTGATGAAGTTGATCTTACGTCTCTTGTCACGCATGTTGTTGATGTCAACGAGTTCTGTGTTGATCTCGGAGAAATGGCTCATGAGTGAATCAGCAAGAGCATCTGCAGTATCGATAGCCGTAAGACAAGGGATGCCGAGCATGACTGCTCTTCTTCTGAGCTTAACGGAGTCTCTTGCAGGAAGTCTGCCCTTTGCGGATGTTGAGATGATGTAATTGATCTTTCCGCTCTCGATCAGAGACATTGTGTTGTTCTCATCAGACTCGTGGATCTTCGATACTTCAGAAACTTCCATTCCCGCCTGTCTCAAAGCCTCAGCCGTACCGTGTGTGGCATAGAGCTTGAAGCCCATTACGTCGAACTTCTTTGCGATCTCTACGATCTCCATCTTGTCGGAATTTCTTACCGTGATGAAGACACCGCCGCGCTTGTACATCTTGTAGCCTGCTGCTACGAGACCTTTGTACAAAGCTTCTGAGAGGTTTCTGCCGACGCCAAGAACTTCGCCCGTGGACTTCATTTCAGGTCCTAATTGCGTATCAACGTCTGTGAGTTTCTCGAATGAGAATACAGGAACCTTAACAGCCGTATAAGGTGACTGTCTGTAGAAGCCGGTGCCGTAATCCATGTCTGCAAGCTTTGTTCCGAGGCTTACTTCGATGGCAACGTCTACCATCGGGATGCCTGTGACCTTGCTCATGTAAGGAACTGTTCTTGATGCTCTCGGGTTAACCTCGATTACATAGATCCTGTTGTCCTTTACGATGTACTGGATATTTACGATACCTGTTGACTTAAGTCCGTCGCAGAGTGCGATCGTTGTATCAGCAAGCTTCTTGTACATGTCATCGTAGATGTGCTTTGCAGGATACATCGCGATTGAGTCACCTGAGTGGATACCTGCACGCTCAACGTGCTCCATGAGACCGGGGATAAGGACATCCTTACCGTCGTAGATCGCATCTACTTCGATCTCCTTACCCTGGATGTACTTATCGATGAGGACAGGATTTTCGATGCCCTGTGCGAGGATGATCTTCATGTACTCGTTAACGTCTTCGTCGTTGAAGGCGATGATCATGTTCTGACCGCCAAGCACGTAGGAAGGTCTTAAGAGCACAGGATATTCAAGTGTGTTTGCAGCCTTAAGAGCTTCGTCCAGTGTGAGAACGGAGAATCCCTTAGGTCTTGCGATTCCGAGTCTCTCAAGAAGTTCATCAAATCTCTCACGGTCTTCTGCCATGTCGATCGAATCTGCAGATGTACCGATGATGTTGATGTTATTCTCGGAAAGAGTTTTCGTGAGCTTGATAGCTGTCTGGCCGCCGAATGCAACAACTACGCCGAACGGCTTTTCCTGATGAACGATGTTCATTACGTCTTCAGGTGTGAGAGGCTCAAAGTAGAGTCTGTCACCTGTATCGAAGTCAGTAGATACAGTCTCAGGGTTGTTGTTTACGATGACAACTCTGTAGCCCAGTTCTCTTAATGCGTGTACGCAGTGAACGGCAGCATAGTCGAACTCGATACCCTGACCAATCCTGATCGGGCCTGAACCGAATACGATTACCGTCTGCTTATCCTTATCTCCGGCCTTCTCAAAGTCAGCTTCGTTCTCACCGCCTTCTTCAGGTCTGTTGAATGTTGCGTAGAAGTAAGGTGTGTGTGCTTCGAACTCGCCTGCGCATGTATCAACCATCTTGAATGTAGGCTTGAGCTCATATGTAACGGGCTTGCCTGTGATCCTTGCGATCGCCTTGTCTGTGAAGCCGAGTTTCTTTGCTTTTACATATTCATCGAAAGAGATATCCCTGCCGGTGATCTCTTTCTCGAATTCGACGAGGTTCCTGATCTTGGAGAGGAACCACATGTCGATCTTTGTTTCTTTGTTGATCTCGGAGATATCAACGCCTCTTCTGATCGCCTCAGCAACATAGAAGAGTCTCTCGTCCGTAGGAGTTACGCAGCGCTCCATAAGGTCTTCGTCTGCCACTTCTTCCATCTTCTTAAGGTGAAGCGTGTCGGCAGAGATCTCTGCGCCTCTTACGGCCTTCATGAGCGCGCTCTCGAATGAATCAGAGATTGCCATGACTTCACCGGTTGCCTTCATCTGTGTGCCGAGATTTCTCTTTGCATAAACGAACTTGTCGAAAGGCCACTTCGGATACTTAACTGCGACATAGTCCAGTGCAGGTTCGAAAGCAGCATATGTGTGACCTGTTACGGCATTTACGATCTCGTGGAGTCTGTAACCGATCGCGATCTTTGTAGCAACCTTTGCAATCGGATAACCTGTTGCTTTTGAAGCAAGAGCAGATGATCTTGAAACTCTGGGGTTAACCTCGATTACCGCATACTCGAATGAGTTGGGGTTAAGAGCAAACTGGCAGTTACAACCGCCTTCAACGCCCAATGCTTCTATGATGTTAAGTGATGCCGTTCTGAGCATCTGATACTCTTTGTCTGAAAGCGTTACTGCCGGAGCGATAACGATGGAGTCACCTGTGTGAACTCCGACAGGGTCAAGGTTCTCCATTGAGCAGACAGTGATTACGTTGCCGTCCTTATCTCTGATAACCTCGAACTCGATCTCTTTCCATCCTGCGATACCTCTCTCGATAAGTACCTGTGTGATAGGAGATAAAGCAAGACCGTTTCTTGCGATCTCGTGGAGTTCTGCTTCATCGTTAGCAATACCGCCGCCTGTTCCGCCCAATGTGAACGCAGGTCTTACGATGACCGGATAACCAATCTCTTTTGCAAAATCCATTGCATCTTCAACTGTCGTTACGACCTTTGAAGGGATGCAGGGCTGGCCGATCGCTTCCATCGTATCCTTGAACATCTGGCGGTCTTCAGCCTTGTCGATACACTCGGGTGATGAGCCTAAGAGCTTAACGCCGTGTGATTCAAGGAAACCTTCCTTTGCGAGCTGCATGCAGAGTGTAAGCGCTGTCTGTCCGCCAAGACCTGAGAGGATTGAGTCAGGCTTTTCTGTCTCGATTATTCTCTTAACTGTTGTGAGTGTAAGAGGCTCGATGTAGATCTTATCTGCCATAGACTTATCAGTCATGATAGTAGCCGGGTTGGAGTTCAACAGAACGATCTCGATGCCGTCTTCACGAAGTGCTCTGCAGGCCTGTGTACCTGCGTAGTCAAATTCGGCTGCCTGTCCGATTACGATAGGACCTGAACCGATAACAAGAACTTTTCTGATTGTTTTATCAAGCGGCATATTAGTTCTCCCCCTTCTTCTCTTCCATCATCTTTATAAACATATCGAAAAGGAACTCCGTATCCTTCGGTCCGCCGCATGCTTCAGGGTGGAACTGTACTGAATAAGCGGGCTTATCAAGATACTTGATTCCTTCATTGGTTCCGTCGTTTACGTTAACGAAGTATTCTTTCGCGACCGTCGTGTCGATCGAATCGCTCAATACCTGGTAACCGTGGTTTTGTGATGTGATATAGACTCTGCCGGTCTCAAGATTCTTAACAGGGTGATTTGCACCTCTGTGACCGTACTTGAGCTTTGATGTCTTAAATCCGTGTGCAAGGGCGAGGATCTGGTGACCTAAGCAGATGCCCATGATGGGTGTGCCCCAGTCCTTGATCTCCTTCATAGTCTCGATTGCTTTAACATTGTCCTCAGGGTCACCCGGACCGTTTGAAAGGAAGATTCCGTCAGGGTTGATCTCTTTTACCTGTGATGCGCTTGCATCTGCAGGAAGGAGATGAACCTCACAGCCTCTCTTTGCGAGCTCTCTTGAGATATTCGACTTGATGCCGAAGTCAAACATTGCGACTTTGAACTTCACTTCGTCCTTAGCAGGAACGATCTGTTCCTCTTTTGTCGTTACCTCTTCAACAGGGTTAACGATCTTATATGCCTTGATCTCATCTAATGAGAACTCATCAGGGCTGCTGCAGATCGCGCCGTTCATGGTACCTGATTCTCTTAAGCACTTTGTAAGAGCTCTCGTGTCGATTCCCTTGATTCCGGGAATGCCCTGTTCCTTAAGGAATGAATCGAGATCAGTCTCGCATCTGAAGTTTGAAGGAAGGTCACAGACTTCTCTTACGATGTAGCCTGATACATTGACCTTGTCGCTCTCCATGTCAGGAGTGATTATTCCGTAGTTGCCTATCAGGGGGAAGGTCTGAACTACTGACTGTCCTTTATAACTCGGATCGGTAAGTGTCTCAAGGTAAGCTGTCATGGCGGTAGTGAAAACTATCTCTGAAATGACACTTCCTTCGACACCCATTGCCTCGCCTTCGTAAACATTTCCGTTCTCTAATACAAGATAACGTTTCATATATGTTGTCCCCCTTTTATAAAAAAGGCTTTTCCGAAAAAGAAAAGCCTAAAAATCAAATCATCCGAGAAGAATCTTGCGCACCATGCTCATCATCTGTTCTTTCTCGATAACATCCTTGTGTCTTACTTCAAGAGACGGCAGTTCGGCGATTGACTGCGGGAGTTCGAGCCCGCTCTCTTCAGCAAGTTCGGCAATGATATCAGGTGTCTCCTTATTGTCGGAGTAACCTGCTCCTCTTAAAGCATCCATTACAGCCGGTGCAAACTTAAACGGTGAAGCTGTAGATGCAAATACTGTCTTGCTCTCGTCGCCTGATCTCTGATGATATCTTCCGTAGATATTGAAGCCGACAGCCGTATGCGGATCGATAACATGATCCGTGCGGTCATATACTTCAAGGATGGTCTTGGATACGCCTGTCTCATCGGCAAATCCGCCGACAAACAGTCTCTGCAAGGACTTCAGTGTATCTTTATCAACACTGTACTTGCCTTCATTGTTAAGCTGGCGCATCCATTCCGTAACCTTCTGGGGATCCTTGCCCGTGATCTCAAAAAGAAGTCTCTCGAGATTTGAAGAGATAAGGATATCCATAGAAGGAGATGTGGTCTTGAAGAACTCTCTGTTACGGTCATATATACCGCTGGAGAAGAAGTCGCACAAAACCTTATTGCGGTTGGAAGCGCAGATAAGCTTATGAACAGGGATACCCATCTGCTTTGCAAACCATGCAGCAAGGATATTACCGAAGTTACCTGTAGGAACAACGATGTTGAACGACTCGGTAAGATCGATCTTTCCCTTTCTTACTAATTCAACATAAGAATATACGTAGTATGCGATCTGAGGTGCAAGTCTTCCCCAGTTGATGGAGTTTGCAGATGAGAGCATTACGTCATGCTCATCAAGAGTGATGGCAAATTCCATATCACCGAAGATCCTCTTAACACCGGTCTGTGCATCATCGAAGCAGCCGTTTACTGCGATTACATGTGTGTTGGAACCGCCTGTTGTCGTCATCTGGAGCTTCTGTGCTTCAGATACGCCGCCTGTAGGATAGAATACGATGATTTCTGTTCCGGGAAGATCCTTGAAGCCTTCAAGAGCAGCCTTGCCCGTATCACCGGAAGTAGCAGTAAGGATGCAGATCTTCTTGTTTGTGCCTGTCTTCTTTGCAGAAGCAGTCATGAGGTGAGGCAGGAGCTGGAGAGCAACATCCTTGAATGCACACGTAGGTCCGTGCCAGAGTTCAAGAATGTATTCTCTGTCGTTATATTCGTTCATCTGAACGAGAGGAACAGGGTTCTCACCCCACTTCTCTTCAGCATAAGCCTGTCTTGTATATTCGAGGAGTTCAGCCTCAGTAAAGTCTGTAAGGAACTTGGAGAGCACAAAAGCAGACAGTTCATAGAACTGCATCGTCTGCATTCTCTCGAGGTCTTCTTTTGTGAGCTGGGGAATTGACTCAGGAACGAAAAGACCACCGTCGGGAGCGATACCTCTGATGATCGCTTCGCTTGAAGAAAACTTTCCTTCATATCCCCTGGTGCTTATATAGTTCATTAGTCCTCTCCCTCGTACGTCGTTTCTTCTTCTTCAGACGTCTCTTCAGATGTCGTAGTCTCGACAATGTATGCCGTAAGCTGAGTTTCCTCAGTAGTTGTAGTCGTTGCTTCCGTAGTTGTCTCGGTCGTTGTCTCCTCTTCAAGAGGATTCTTCGTCCAGACCGTACCAAAGCTTGATTCGTAGGCACTCATTATGGCCGATACTTCAGGATCATATCTGTTCTTGTAGAACTCGCCCTCAAGATAATCGATCTTGTCACGGGCAGATGCTCCTGCTTCGATCTGTTTTATCAGAGGAATAATACCAAATATAATAAGTAACGTCATTAGTAACATTGACAGAATTACAACGCCTGTAACGACTAAACTTTTCATCTTCTCTCTCGGAGATTTGATATCCTCAATATCTATTGAATCATCGGGCAGTTCATCAGCTACTCCGCCTGAACGCATAAGGATATCCCTGCGCTCTTTGCTTGAAGCCATTTGGGGCGCTTCGGAAGTCTTCTGTGCCTTTGTGAGGATCGGTGCCTGGAAGTTTGCCCTGGCAGCCGGAGATGAGCCTGATGCCATCTGTGCATTCTTGAGCTTTCCTGCGATGTCTGCCGGCGGGATGTCTGCGGGCGGATTCTTGATGTCCTCCCTCACCATTCTCAAAGCTTCCTGTGCGATAGTCAGATACTGCTCTGTTCCGAGAACTCCCTGGATAGCAAATGCGAGGCTTCCCTCAGCTCTTTTAAACTGACCCTCTCTTGCAAGGCAGAGACCGAAGATCAATGCGGGATCGCCCCACTTCTGATACTGTGAGATCAAAGGTTTTAAGAATATCTGCGCAACGTCAGTTCCGTCGCTCTGGCTGTTCTGCAGAGCTCTGTTATACTGGCGGACAATACGGGCCTTCTCTTCATTGCTGACATCGAAAAGAATGAGACTCGACTCATTTATAGGCTGTATCATCATACATAAGCTTAAATAGTCGTGCATTCGATCAATCCTTTCAGCGTGGCTCTTATCTGACCCGTAAGATAAAGCGATCCTGTCGCAAGAAGTACATATCCGTCTTTGACGGTTTTCTCATACGCCAGCTTCGTGCCTTCCAAGGCATTATGGCAGGCCGTCAAATCGTCGCTGATATTATACACATAATTAATTTTCTGTGCGAGAACATCAGCAGGCTCACTCCTCGGGTTATCAGGCATTACCGTTACGGCACTCCTGATGTTAAGGCCACATGCTTTATAAGCTTCGAGTATACCCGAAACATCCTTATCTGCCATGACTCCCATGAGAAGTCTTACAGGTTTGCCTCTAAGAGATCCGCCGAGCATTTCATTCATTGTCTCGCCAAGACTCTGTGCGCCCTGCGGATTGTGGCCGCCGTCTATGATTATTGTCGGTTCGATGCTTAAGATCTCAGCTCTGCTCTTCCATCTTGCAAGAGCAATGCCTTCCTTTATCGCATCTTCCGGGATGCCGCATTTTCTGCACGCTTCAATTGAAGTTACCGCATTGCCGACCTGGTGTCTGCCGTTAAGAGCGGTCTTGTATGTGATGCCTTCATAGGTAAATTCCATCATGCCGTCCTTGGTAAAACGCGCACTGTTAAAGCTATCCTTATTTCCGGCAAATGTAATGTCGATATTCTTTTCGCGGGCTTTGGAGATAAGCGTGTTCCTGACATCACCCTTCATCTCTTCAGGAAGGATCATGAAGTCGGGATCAAAACACACTGCAGGCGAGCCTTCCTTGAAGATTCCTGCCTTCTCGGCCGTGATCTCAGAGATGGTATTTCCCAAAACACCAGTGTGGTCAAGTCCCATGGCTGTAACCACTGTTACCATCGGATCTTTGATCACATTGGTTGAATCTAATCTTCCGCCAAGTCCGACCTCGAGTACTGCGACATCAACCTTCATGTCGGCAAAGTAAAGGAAGCAGATGGCTGTTATGAGTTCGAACTCAGTAGGTTCATCACAAAGACCCCCTGATACCATCTTCTCCCTGGCTTTGTTAACCATGCCGGAATACTTATCAAGATCTGCCTGTGATATCTCACCGGTTGAGTCATCAGCAATAAAATCCATAAGACCTTTTTTACCGTCAAGGATCCTGATCCTCTCGGTAAAACGCTCAAGGTAAGGTGAAGTAAAGACTCCCACCTTCATGTCATTAGCCGCCATTACCGATGAGATAAAAGTCGCAACGGAACCCTTGCCGTTTGTTCCCGCAATATGGACAGACTTAAAGCTGTCCTGGGGATTGCCCAGAAGGTTCATGAGATTGGTAATGCGTTCAAGTCCGGGTTTGATGCCGAATTTCAAGGCTCCCTGTAAGAGGTCCGGCACCTTCGGATCAGACATCTGCCTTATCCTCTGAAGGCTCTTTCTTTTCTTCCGAATTGTAATCTACCATGTCCTTCTTTTTGAAGACCATAAGCTTACTCATTACATAATTTGCAATTACGACAAAGACGGAATTAATGAGCTTTACAAGATATTCGTATGTAAATCCGAATGACAATCCGAAGATCGAGATAGTAGTCATGGGCGTATCTATCGGCAGGCCGGTGATTGCAACGCAGCCCCAGATCATCAGCGAATAAACGCCTAATTCAAGGACAAGAAATGAGATTATCCTGGCACCGGTGAAAGACAAAAGCTCTCTTAGAATATTTCCCTTTGATCTGAACACTGTGATCCTGTTAAGGAAATATGCTACCAGCACCGCAATTATCCAGCAGATGATCTGATTGATTATGTACTTAAGTGAGACCGGTTTTCCGAAGAGATTGACAGTCATGTCGACCTGGACGAGCTTATCAATGGCGATATAACAAACCCAGTTAACGACAGTCGTAAGTCCGCCGCTTACGAGATACATAAAAAGCTTACGGATCTTTTCCTGCTTTTCCGTAAGATCCTTGCCGCCAACAATTATCGTCTTAAGATCCATTTTCCTTTAAACTCTCTTCGGTCTCGGATTCGTTCTCTCGGAGACCATCTTTCTTACAATGTATACGGTGATCGTAATAATAACCGCCTCAATAATAGCAATAACAAGGAAAACGTCAAACAGATAAGAATACAAAAGCTCGGCTCTTTTATCCGCAAATCTGTATAGACTGATGGAACCTGTAGTCTTATCGATGTAATAGAAGTCCGCATTTCCGCCTTCATCAGCCATGTAGCAGATGAAATCTCCGTCAGCATTCTGATAGCCGTGCAGGATTATCGTTCCCATATCAAGATCAACCGGCTTGAATTCATCCGGGAGTATCGAATTACTTGGAACATCAACGACCTTCAGAATAGCCGATGATTCGATCAACGTATTCTCGGGATCGTATCTGAGAACCGTTTTCTCAGTACTGTTATAGAAATAGAAACCGGGTTGCTGCGTACCGTCGAACAGATAAAGCAGAACGCTGGTAACGCCGTCTCTTACATATGCAGGGACACTGTAGCCGTTGATATATCTTGTAGTCTGGGTAAAGCCTTCTGGAATCGAACTATCATCCGGCGCATCAAGGAAAGTGTAAGTATTTCCTTCAAAATCGACCAGCGATGCATCTTCAGGAACGTTACTTTCTTTTCGCAATACATGGATCGTGTAATGCATGTGACTGATTCCGTCCTGGGCAGTAACATTTACATTGACGATGTTGTCGCCCATATTCAGATACTGGTTGCCGTCGATAATGACCGCAGCCCAGAGATTGTTTGCAAGTACCGAGACCTGAACTTCCGTAACGGAACGCTCTACGGAGCAGCTGTATTCCGTAATGTTGGGATTAAACTCAGGAGTAATCGTCGTTCCTCTGATCTTCAAAGAAGCGAGCGTGGCATCGCTCGATAATCCCGTTCTGATGATCGGGAGTGTAACTCCGGTTCCGACCTTTGCAGTAACAGTATCTTTAACTGAAGTAAACGTGCCGGTATTTCCTATCCAGCAATTAACCTCACCGTTGCTTTCAGGATAAAGTCGTAAGACTATCGAAAACAAAGTAACCTGGCTGTCTGAAGAAAATGATGTTGATACTTTTTCATCACCATTATCATCAGTAGTTACACTCATCAGCTGGTCCATGCCGCTGACCGACAGTGTGCCGACTGTCTGGGTCTCGGTAAAAACGTAATTCGACAGATCTTTTCCCTGTTCAAAGGAAACATATTCAGCTTTATCCGCATCAAAATTAAATTCGATTGGACCGAATTCTGAAATATCAGGAAAACTGTTTGCAACGACGTCTACTATGATGATGTCACCCGGACCTACATCAGTTCTTTTTGTAACAGCGGAAATCGTAACTTCCGAATCAGCTTTAACTGTCACGCCGTCCGTATATGCAAGACAGAAAACAGCGGCAAAGACGAACGCAAACAAAGACGCTGCGGCCTTCTTGATCACTGCACCTGTTTTCCTGTCAAAAAGAGTTCTCATTCCGGCAGATACCCGTAAGCCTCCGGCATGTTGTTGTATACAGGAATGACAAATTCAAAACCTGCATCAGTCATGCCAATAGAATCGTAACTTCTGTAATATCTCATACCTTCCGAATATGCCATCATGATATTCTGGGCATACTGGTGATTGTATCTTTCCGTACCGTCATCAAGAACATCAAACTTCTGGAAATAAAGCGTGTTCTGTCCCTTGTCGATATAGCCTGTTGCAATCCAGACCGCACCGCCCATGATCGCTCTTTCAACAGATGTCCAAGGCAGGAGATATGTTGCTTCGGTATCGGATATTTCCTGGGCTTCCCAGTCCCTGCCCCACTGTGCGTATTTCGCGCCGTTGATTACCGCACCGCCCGGTTCGGTAGTTGCATAGGCACCGATGTTGTAGAAATTGTAATAACCTTCATAACCTGTAAGATCACCCCTGCACAATGCAGATTCGCCGGAGTATCCCATCTCCTGTATGATCCTGCTCGCGAGGAAGTAAGGCGATACTCCCGCGCTTTCTCCGGCTTCATAAATGATCTGTGCATAATCGTAATCAGGATCGCCGTCCATGAACGAACCTCTGATGATCTCTCTTACACCGTCTACCGTGTGAACATTGGGATCAAAACCTAAAAGTTCGAATGCAAAAACCTTCTCAGGTGTAAGGAAGTTTCTCGGATCCATAAAGTAACTTACTACATCCGTTTTGCACATCATCCAGTCAGGCTTATCGTAAACTTCGCTGTTAGGCTTAACAAAAGCCGGATAAGACGAATACTGGATAAGGCTTCTTGCCTTGCTGTCTTCTGCAACCACTGCCGTATCAAAGGAAAGATTCGTGTAGTAAGGCGTAAGTACATAATTAGGCTTAAGGGAGTGAATGAGCCACAATCCGCTGAAGTAACTTGTCGGGAATTTAGTAAGTGTATTTTCTCTGAAATCACCTTCATCGTCACCATTGAGCAGGAAGAAATTATAGTTGTCTGAAGTACCGTCAAATCCCGTAACGGTACATGTGATGACAGTCTCGCCCGAAGGAATGGTGTAGAGCTGGCCCTGGTCCAACACCGTCTCGATTCCATTGGAATTTGCCTTGATGGTTACGCTTGCGGAATAACCTTCAAGAGGCGTACATCTGATCGCGATGTCCTTTGAGCTGTCCATGTAATAAGCGTAATTACGGTTAAGGTAATCAAAATCTGGATAGATATCCAGGAACTGGTCAGGTACGGAATCGTTGATATAGCATCCGGATAAAGCTCCGTTGATCGGAATGATCCCGGCTTTCTTTCTCTCGACTTCATAAGTGACCATGTCCTTGTCTGTCAGTCTGAGCCTTCCGCTGCCATCGTCGCCTGTAACAGCCATATAACTGCCGTCAAAATATGCGCACTCTCTGGACTGTATCATCGTGAAGTCGATGTCTTTCTCGATGTCGCTGCCGGAGCCGGTTCTGCTTACGCAGATGTAATAGCAGTTGGATACTCCCGCAATGCCTGTTTCTTCAGCAACGGCCGCCGTATCCTGCTTTTTGCCTCTGAGCATTGCATAAGGGATGCCGGGATTTTCGTTGCTTCCGATAAGGTTTCCCTTAAGGTCATAAAGAGATACCCTGATGTCATCGGAAAGTCCCGCAAAATCGATATAGCAGTCATCATCACCGCAGTCGATCATATACCATGCGTTATTGTTTCCGCTGGGGATAAGGCCCTCGGCAACGGAATTCGGATAGATGGTAACCTTCTCGGGGATCGTTATCTCGCCTCCCGAGATCACAGTTCCACGTCCGTCTGAACTTCTGATGAGAGCATAAACTTCATGTCTTCCCGGTGCGCAGTCTGCAGTATCCCAGGACAGGACAAACTCGCGGTAATCGGAATTGCCGCCGTTTTTATCGTTAAATTTCAGATATCCGTAATAGAGTGAACCGTCAACGAAAAAGTCCGTTCTGACTTCATCTCCTGTTGCCGAATATGAACCTGCCGCTTCCCTTATTCCGACAGTGTACTGTTCGGGAGAATCGATGGTTGATGCAAGGGTGACGTTTGAGATTACCGAGCCCTTTCTTGACGGCGCCGATGAAGCTTTAAGATCGCTGTTTTCAGAAGAGAGCGCCCTGTCGATCGCAGCAGCTCTCGTGGTGCTTTTGAGATCATCGAGTATGTACTGTACTTCATCCTGACGTGTCTCACCATATATGACATAGCTTAAGTCTTCCGCAAATCTCTCGTCGGAAACTCCGGTAAGAAGATATTCAGGCGAAGTCATTACCGAAATGACATAGTCACCGCATGATACAAGACCTTCTTCAACACGGGCTTTGGCAATCCTGATCTCATCGTCGGAGCTGGATGTCAGAAGGCCTGCGCGTGCAACGATATCGTCCGCTGTTTTTAGTGTCTTTTTGTCGGGACCATTTATTCCCGTATCAATGCTCAATACCGTTGCAACGGAAGCTGCTATTGCGAGAAGTCCGCCGGCAATGGCAACCGCAAAATACTCTGGACGTCTTTTAAACATCTCTTACTCGTCCCTCCCGGTTATCTTATCCAAGGTATATCCGTATGAAGGAACGAAATGATCCATGAAATACGTTGCTTCAGGCATATTCATCTCTCTGATGATCTTACCCGTGGAAGCTTTGGCGGCAGAAAACTCTGCATTGCCGCTGCTCTCTTCTCTTAAGCATTTGATATAAGCTGCGATCTTATCGGCAGCCTTAACAAGCTTATGTGTCAGCTTCTCTTCCTCAGTGGAAAACGAAGGAGCGAGAAGATCAAGATAGATGTCTCTCATTTCCTTATCGTCGGGCAGGAGCTCAACAAGGCTTGCAGCTGCTTCTGATTCAACTTCCTTATATGCTTTTGTGATCTCTTTGTTGCGGTACTTAATAGGCGTCGGGAGATCACCTGTTAAGATCTCCGTGCAGTCGTGATAGAGCGCGTATGCCTGGACCTTATAAGGGTCGAGCAAAATAGCGTCTTCATTATCCTTCACGAATTTGTTGTGAAGGATGGTTAAGCAGTGTGCGATTACCGCAACGTCAAAACTGTGTTCTTTAATGTTCTCTGTTCTGCTGTTGCGCATCAGTGCCCATCTTTCGATGTACTGCATGCGGTCAAGCATCGCGAAAAAACCGAATTCTTCCTTATTATCCATATTTATCTCCATCAGCTCTTATACATCTCGTTAAAGCAGCTTACCGCAAAGGAATCCGTCATTCCCGCAATGTAGTCCGATACATATATCGGGAGCGGTGTGTCGATGCCCGCTTTATATTCCGGATGATTAGTTACAAATTCGGCAAACTTCCTGATCGATGACGACTTGGATCCTTTTGCCTTTTCAAGATTCAGGACAGCCTGATAGAAAGCATCGAAAAGTCCTTCGAGCATTACATCGCAGTACTTCTCATATGTCTGTACTTTCTGCGCCCTGTAGATCTTAGATACATTCTCATTAAGTGTGTGCTCAAGCGCATCGCCTGCGTGATCACTCATCATGATGCAGCCCTTGTCCATGCTGTTCTCGATAATGTCCTGAACCAGGAAATTGATTATCTCGGAATTAGAGCTGCCTACACCGTCAGCAACCGCAGGAACATCAAACTCATTAGCGATAACGCCGGTTCTCAAAGCATCTTCGATATCTCTTCCGACGTAGGCGATCTTATCAGCGAATCTGACGACACAACCCTCTAAAGTTGCAGGACCCTTACGGTCCTTCTTCGGAATCAGATATGAGAGATCTTCTTCTGTCTTATCCCTACAGGGTTCAAGTCTTCTCTCGGAATAGTATTCACCGCAGTGTGAGATGATTCCGTCCCTTACTTCGAAAGTGAGATTAAGGCCGTCTTTGCCGTTCCTCTTTTCGAGGATGTTCAACACACGGAGTCCGTTGGATTCATGCTCAAAATAGAGCTTGCTGTCGATCTCTTTAAGCTTCTTGTTAAGTATTCTCTCACCGCTGTGACCGAACGGAGTATGTCCGACATCGTGACCTAATGCGATAGCCCTGATGAGATCGGTATTGAGGTTCAACGCGTTTCCGATGGTAGAAGCAATATAGTCAACGTAGATAACGTGCTCAAGTCTGGAACAGATGTGATCGTTCGCGGGATTGAAGAAGACCTGTGTCTTGTGCTTTAAGCGTCTGAAGGCCTGTGAATATATGATCCTTCCCATGTCGCGCTCGAAGCAGTTTCTGATGTCACCGTCATTTTCAGGATCGACCCTGCCTTTGGATTCGCAGCACTTGGTCGCATTGACACTGAGGATCTTGTCTTTCTGATCCTGCAGCATCTTTATCTTGGCTCTTGTAGCCTCTGATATCTTATCCGACTTTCCGATACAGGCTATACTGTCGGCATAAAGGTCCTGAAAGCTGAGATTATCTGTCATCAGTTATAGTCTCCTTTTAAAGCACATTATGTAATTATACTACATTACACACTACGCTTTCTTTAGTCCTGCGGCATTGGCAAGCATATTCTTGCGCATTCCGTCGAAATCGACCGTTATGAGGGCATCGCCTCCGACAGGTTCGACCTTGAGTATGACTCCTTCGCCGAATCTCGGATGGATGACATTCATGCCAACGACGATCTCATCGGGCTTAAGCTGTCCTTCGCGGGCGCCTGAAGGCTTCTCCTTCGTAAACTGTGACTTGATCGCGGAAGCAATCGACTTCTTGGATTTCTCCCTGTTGCTCTCTCCTTCCGGAACTTCCTTGGGAGTCTCTCTCTTGGAACCCATGAGGTAAAGAAGTTCGGGATTGATCTCTTTTATGAATCTTGAAGGCTGGTTGCAGTTGGTCTGACCAAAGAGCATTCTCTGTCTGGAAAGAACAATGAAAAGATTCTTCTTTGCCCTCGTGATCGCGACGTACATGAGTCTTCTCTCTTCTTCCGTATCCTCAACGCTCTGGACAGATCTGTAGCTCGGGAAAACGCCTTCTTCAAGACCTATTATGAATACGGCACCGAACTCAAGACCCTTGGCGCTGTGAATGGACATGAGCTTTACGTAGTCGTCATTGTCATCGTAGTCATCGCCTTCGGTAAAGAGAGATGCATTCTCAAGATAAAGACCGAGTATTCCTTCCGTGGTATCTGCCGTAGCTGTATCAAAGAAGAAGTCGTCATCAACCTCAACCGGTAAACCGTCTCCTTCGTCTATCTCAAGATTATCCATGTCAACGGGCTCGGCACGGTGCGCCTTGTCGTATTCCTTGGCTTCAGACAAAAGCTCTTTAAGGTTCTCGACTCTGTCGATAATGTCGCCCTTCTTCTCGCGCTGCTCTGTGATCTCTTCGATGATGCCGGATTCGTTCTCGACGTAATCGACGAACTGCGCAAAATCCATCTCGTTTTCTTTGAGCTTGTCTCTCATCGAATTGATAAGATCCGTGAAAGCGCCGATCTTCGATGCTGACCTGACGAGCTCGGGATAATCCACCGCATGCATCGCACACTCGAACATACTGATATTGTCAGTAATGGCATACTGCCTGATCTTCTCGATGGTGGTATCGCCGATTCCTCTTTTGGGAACGTTGATTATTCTCTCGAATGCGATGTTATCCTTCGGATCGTTGATAAGCTTCAGATAAGCGAGAATGTCCTTGATCTCCTTACGGTCATAGAACCTCATTCCGCCGTAGACCCTGAAAGGTATTCCGAGATTATGAAGCGTCGTTTCTATGTTACGTGAAAGGGCGTTCATTCTGTAAAGCACTGCACAGTCTGAATACTTGAACTTGCCCTTATCGGCCATCATCTTAATGGTCCTTCCGACAAAATCAGCTTCGCCGTTACTCGTGTCGGCATTCATTACTATGATCTTCTCGCCTGCATCGCCTTCAGTCCTTAAACGCTTGCTCTTACGCTTTGTGTTGTTTGCAATGACGCAGTTTGCGGCATCAAGAATCGTCTTTGTCGAACGGTAATTTTCTTCGAGCTTGATTACGCTCGCTCCCGGGAAATCCTTCTCGAATTTAAGGATGAGTCTTACGTCTGCGCCTCTGAACGAATAGATGGACTGGTCGTCGTCACCTACTACGCAGATATTGCCGTTGCCTGAGGCGAGCTGCATTACCGCGCGGTACTGGGGCATGTTCGTATCCTGATACTCATCGACCATGATGTACCTGAACTTATTCCTGTAGAGCTCCCTGATGTCGGGATTGCTCTCCAAAAGCTTTACCATGTTGACGAGAATATCGTCAAAGTCCATGGCATTATTGGCCAGGAGTTTTTCCTGGTATCTCTTGTAGATCCTTGCAACGACACCAAGGAAATATTCCTTGCCTGCAAGAAGCGAATATTCTTCAACATCGATGAACTTGTTCTTGGCATTGGAGATCTCATTCTGAACCGACTTGGGCTTGAACTGGCTGTCAGCAATATCAAGTTCTTTCATCGCTTCCTTGACGAGTTTTAACTGGTCATCGGTATCGATGATGGAGAAGTTCTTCGTATAGCCCAGAAGCTCTGCATGTCTTCTCAGGAGCCTAGCGAAAATGCTGTGGAACGTACCGCACCAGATATACTTGGAACGCTCTCCTACAAGGCCTTCGATTCTCTGGCGCATTTCATTTGCTGCCTTGTTGGTAAATGTAATCGCAAGAATGGATGAAGGAGCAACGTTGTGCTTCCTCATCATGTAGGCAATGCGGTAAGTAATAACTCTGGTCTTGCCCGAGCCGGCACCCGCAAGAATAAGCAGCGGGCCGTCAAGGTGTGTTACCGCCTGGCGCTGCTCATTGTTAAGCCCTACAAGGAGCTGGTCCGCATCCTGGTCAAAGGCCTCATCCGGGCTCTGACCATATATATTCTCGAGATCTCTGAAGAACTCGTCTGAATTGCTGAAATTCTCGTCTGACAAAGCAAATCTCTCCCTAAACAAATCAATTTAAGTGATTATATCAGTTGTGCGGAGTCCTGACCTTCAATTATTAGGACAGTTTTCGGTCGTCCGCATATCAGGTTGGTTCACCCGGATATAAGCTCCAGTTTTCATCATCGTAAATATTGTCATGCACCGTGAGCCAGTATGCATCCGGATCATAGAAACGGGCACCGTTGTTTGTGTAGATATTTACGTTCTCTGAAACATAGATATTAAGATCGCCTGACTTGATATCCTGATAGATCGGATTTTGTGTAAACGGATTGATCGGGTTTTCGAAGATGCCGCCAAACGCAAGAGTAGGCGTATCGGCATTCGTCATAAACTCATCAGAAACTGTGAATCCCGTGCTGTTGAAATCCTTTACGAGAAGGACCGGATTTACTGCCTGGGCATCAAAACCAAGATCATCTACGAGGAGGCTGTCGAACTGTCCCAGACCGTTTCCGTGGTCAGCGACGATGATGATCCTCGTGTTGTCGTAGATGCCGTTTTCGCGCAGATAATCGAACCACTTACCGAGCGATATGCAGACTTCCATGCTGCTCTCATATGCCGCATAAGTAAGGTAATCAGACTCCATGTCCATGGTGACTCCGTCAACGGTAAATCTGTCCATGTGGGCAGCATCGTATTCAGTGTTGTCGACGTTTTGAACGACGCCGTAATCAGGCTCGCTCAAGAGGCTGATGTCGTGTGTGGACTGGTTCGAGAAAACAAAGAAACAGTTTGTCGGGTCGTCCTGGACGTCTGTAACGTCAGGCAGGGCTTCAAGAACGGAATGTTCCTGTACATGCTGCTGATGGATTCCGTACTGGACGTGCAGAGTGTTTCCGAGATAAGAACTGTTATTGAAATTCAGATAGCAGTAAGAGCCTGACGTGTAGGCAGCCGGCTGGCAGATCTGCGGGAGGATCTTCATGAAGCCGTAGCAGAAAAGATTTCTGTTAAGACGTGTCTCAAGTTCATCTCCTGCATCAGCAAGGACCGGAACTTTGTCATTGAATACGCCGGACAAATGATATGCGTGTATGTTCTCGTATCCTTCGTAGATACTGAGATCTGCGATCCACTGGTAATTGGCATAGGAAGGATCACCGACCGTTACGTTCCAGCCGTTGGTGGAGAAAATAACAGGCATGGTCAGAAGAGCTTCATTATGCTTAACCCTCAATGTCTCATCAGCTCTGGCATTCATCATTTCAGGTCTGTAATCGTATCCTCCGAACAGAGCAGACGAAGCCATGTTCGTATATTTGCCGAATGAGACCGTGTTGGGATAGTAAGTAAATCCGTCGAACTGTGCGGCAACGTCAGGACGCTCGTTGAACAGATACGGGATATAAGATCCGTTCATCTTATCCATCATGATTACTACAACGTTCTGGCCGTTCTTAGTCAGCGGAACACTTACCTCTTCGGCTGTGTTGCTGTAGTGGTAGTTGAAGTTTGTGGAGAACACCACAGTCGCGATAAGTCTCATTGCAGAGAGGAATATAACCGCAAGAAGGACAGTCGTCATCAGCGGCCTTATGAATTTTTTGAGCTTTACCGCAACGAAAATAACAACAGCGATTATGGCAATGTCTGCAAGAAGATTTAACACCGTCTCCTTTACTTCAAAAGCCATGTTGTAATCGTAGATGAGCTTATTTGAAAGCATTCCGAAATTCTTGTTGAAAAGAATGTAGTTGAGAACTCCGGTTGCCGCAAAAGCAGGAACGAGATACATGAATGCTTTTCTTGATTTCTCGCCCGAAAGATAAACAAACACGGGAACCCAGATCATGAAAAGTCCTGCAGCGATAAGCGTACTGTTCAGTATGTAAAGCAGCGGGCTGTGGGGATTGGTGCTGAATGTGTTAGTCATCTCGGCAGGATTCTGGACAACGACGTCAGAAGGGATCATTACTCCGGTAAGCACCGTAAGAGCGGCACATGAGATCATAAACACGCTTGCGCTCTTCTTATCCAGAGCCAGATTTTCTTTTTTGAGCTTCGCTTCCGGCTTGGGTTTCCAGATAAGGGTAACGATATTCTTTCCCAAAGAGAAAACGTTGTTGAGCGTCCAGTAGAAAACAAGTCCTGCAGGTGAATTATAGAGCAAAACGAGGAACACGAGAGCGATCGCGACAAGCTTGATCTTATCTTTGATCGCGCCCTTTTCGGTGTAGATGAAGCCTGCAATGATGTTGATCACCGTCATCAGGATCGGAAGAGCGTTGAAGCATCCTTCACCGAACGGAATGAGTCCGTCGGGCTGGCTTAAATCATAAATGGGTCCAAGAGATACACCCTGAAGGAGCTTTAACTCTGAAAGGAAGCTGTAAGCTGCCATGAAGAAAGGGATCTGGAGCAAAAGTGAGACGGATTCTTTGAAAACGCCCGTAGTCTTGTAATCATTCTCGCGGTAATAAGCCTGGAGCATCATTACACGCTCATCGCCCTTGAATGCGGCCTTGATCTTGTCCACCCATGGCTTCAGGCTCTTTTTCTTCTCGCGCTGCTCTTTCTCGAGCTTATCTGCTCGCTTATAGAGCGGCAAGACCAGGATATTGATTACAAGGCTGATTATGACAATGGAAACACCGACATTGCCGGTAAATTTATATGCGTAAAAGAACACAACTTCGAAAAGAAGTTTCAAGGGTTCTATGAAAAACGAAAACAAATAACTGAAGAAAGACATAATTATTTAATTATAAATATAAAGGTACCCACCCGCAAGAATACAATATAATCAAAAAATAATTAAGACTAATATTATTTGTTAAATTATTTTTTTATTGTCAGTTATAATATCAGTTATGAATGAACGCAAAGTAAGACAATTCAGGCTGAGCGGCTCGCAAAGTATCCTCCTGGGATTCCTCGCGATGATCCTCGCAGGCACATTGCTTCTCATGCTCCCCATCTCCACCAGGACAGGGGAATGGACAAGCTTTACCAACGCATTCTTTACGGCAACATCTGCAAGCTGCGTTACCGGACTTGTTCTCTATGATACAGCTTCACACTGGTCCATTTTCGGCCAGGTCGTAATACTTACCATGATCCAGATCGGCGGTATGGGCGTCGTTACCATGACAACCATCTTATCAAGGCTCATCGGCAAGAAGCTCAGCCTTCAGGCAAGGACCACACTTCAGGAAGCGGTCTCCGCGCCTAACCTCGGCGAGATCCTCAAATACACAAGATTCATCTGCATCGGAACGGTTATTTTCGAAGCTGCGGGAGCCGTCGCCATGTCACCTGTATTCATCAGCGAATATGGTATTCTCAAGGGAATCTGGGTTTCTGTTTTTTCTTCAATTTCGGCATTCTGTAATGCCGGCTTTGATCTTAACGGTTCTCATGGTGAATTCTCATCAATGATGCCCTATGCAGATAATCCGATCATCGTAATCACGCTTTTCTTCCTGATCTTAACGGGCGGCTTGGGATTCCTTACATGGCTCGACATCAGAAGACACGGATTAAAGTTCTCAAGATACAGTACACAGAGCAAGATAATCATAGTTATGGAGATCTTCCTGATCGGTGTACCCATGATCTATTTGTTCTTCGGCGAATACGGCAGACTTCCTTTAGGTGACAGATTCCTGGCATCTCTCTTCCAGGCAATCACCCCGAGAACGGCAGGTTTCAACACAACTGACTACAACTCCTTCTCAGGCACAGGTATACTCCTTACAGACGTCCTGATGCTCATAGGCGGCGCTCCGGGATCCACTGCAGGCGGTATGAAGATCACAACGATCGCCGTGCTTTTCTTTACCATGGTCTCTGTATTCAAGCATGAGAAATCACCTGCTGTCTTCAAGCGCAGGATCAAGCCCGAAGCGATCTATGGCGCCATTGCGGTATTCATGCTCGATATCATGATCGCTCTCATCAGCGCCATGCTCATCTCAAAGATCGAACACATTTCGTTCATGAAAACATTATTCGAGAGTGCATCCGCCGTCGCTACCGTCGGCTTGTCCATGGGAATCACTCCCGGTCTTTCAACAATATCCAAGTTCATTCTTATATTCTCTATGTACATGGGACGTGTGGGCGGCCTCACGCTTGTCTTCGCTGCAATAACCAGAAAATCGACAGGCAACAGGCAGTACCCGGCTGATAACATAGCGGTCGGTTGATCCGGCAGAAAGGAAACAAAATGAAGAACATACTCGTAATCGGAATCGGACGTTTCGGCTATCATCTCATCGACCAGCTCAACAAAGCCGGCGACCAGATTCTCGCCGTTGATGCTTCCGAAGAGCGTCTTGAGCCCGTTCTTGGAATGGTCACCAGTTCACTTATCGGCGACGCTACTAACGAGACTTTCGTAAGATCATTAGGCGTCGAAAACTTTGACGTCTGCTTCGTCGCCATCGGCGATGATTTCCAGGCTTCACTTGAGACAACTTCAATGCTCAAGGAGTGCGGTGCTAAGTATGTCGTAGCAAGAGCAGCACGTTCAGTCCAGAAGAAATTCCTTCTTGCAAACGGCGCAGATTCTGTTGTCTTCCCTGAAAAGCAGCTTGCAGAATGGGCAGCGATCCGCTGGTGTTCCGGAAGAGTCGTCGACTATCTTGATTATCCCGGTGAATTTTCTATTTTCGAGATCAAGGTGCCCAAGGAATGGATCGGCAAGAGCCTCGCAGATCTCGCCATCAGAAAAAGACTCCACCTCAATGTTTTATCGATCAAGAGAAACGGCGAAGTTGTACTGGAATTCCCTGCCGACTTCCTTTTCGAAGAGGGTGACACTGTAACGATCTTCGGTGCCGACAAAGACATCAGGAAGGGCCTTAACATTAACTATTAATTCTTTTGCGAAAACAAAGATTCACGGGGTGTCTCAATTGCGGGGCACCCCGTTTTGTATGGCACCCCCGGACTCTATATCTTTTTACTGTAAAGCCGTGCCTCTACAGGACACAATCCGGCTCCAAATCGTGTCCGATTTTTGCAAAAATCGGAAAATTGCTGAAATCGGACACGAAATGCATATCAAAACGTGTCCGCTGGCAGCACTGGACGAATAAATATGCAAAATAATAAGAGGGCACCAACCGGCACCCTCCTATCTGATATTTGTTATATCACCCGAATTATCTTACGAGACGCTCTGTTTCCTGAGCGATTGCAAGTTCCTCATTTGTAGGAATAACGCAAACCGTTACCTTTGATGTGGGCTTGGAAATGATAGCTTCCTTGCCGCGGAGACCGTTGTTAGCTTCGTCGTCGAACTCAACGCCCATGAACTCGAGGCCTTCACACATAGCCTTTCTCATGTGGTCTGTGTTCTCGCCGATACCTGCTGTGAATACGATAACGTCAACGCCTTCCATAGCAGCAGCATAAGATCCGATGATCTTCTTGCCCTGGTAAGCGAACATGTCGAGAGCGAGCTGAGCTCTGTCGTTGCCTTCCTTAGCTGCCTTCTCAAGATCTCTGAAGTCGGAAGAAACACCTGAAACGCCCTGAACACCGCTCTTCTTGTTGAGAAGTGTATCCATCTCGTCAGGTGTGAGGTTCTCATTCTTCATGAGGAAAGGAACGATAGCAGGATCAATGTCACCTGTTCTTGTACCCATGCAGATACCTGCAAGAGGTGTAAGACCCATTGATGTATCCTGGCACTTTCCGTCCTTAACAGCTGCAAAAGAAGAACCGTTGCCGAGGTGGCATGTGATGATCTTGAGATCCTCATACTTCTTGCCGAGGAAATCAGCAACTCTGTGGCTTACATAACGGTGAGATGTACCATGGAAACCGTAACGGCGGATGTCGTACTTCTCAGAGATCTCATAAGGGAGAGCATATGTGTAAGCCTTTGCGGGCATTGTCTGATGGAATGCTGTATCGAATACTGCAACCTGGGGTGTGCCTGCAGGAAGAACATCTTCGCATGCCTCAATACCGATGAGGTTTGCAGGATTGTGGAGAGGTCCCAAGGGGAAGCAATCTCTGATAACTTTCTTAACGTCGTCATTAACGATAACTGACTCGCTGTAGTACTTACCGCCGTGGAGGACTCTGTGACCAACAGCTGCGATCTCAGAAACGTCAGCGATAACGCCGTGATCCTTGTCAACGAGAGCGTCGAGGATCATTCTTACAGCAACCTTGTGGTCAGGCATGGGTTCTGTTGAAACGAACTCATCCTTGCCTGTGGGCTTGTATGTAAGCTTACCGTCGATTCCGATTCTCTCGGCATTACCCTTAGCGAGGACATCACCTGTATCGATGTCGAAAAGCTGGAACTTCGCGGAAGAGCTTCCGCAGTTGATTACTAAAATCTTCATTAGACTGTTACTCCTGTCTTTAAAGTTTACGAATTAAATCAGCCCTGTGCCTGAGCCTGAACTGCTGTGATAGCAACTGTTCCGACGATATCATCAGCGTTGCATCCTCTGGAGAGGTCGTTTACAGGGAGTGCAAGACCCTGGAGAACCGGTCCGTATGCAGGTGCCTTTGCAAGTCTCTGAACGAGCTTGTAACCGATGTTGCCTGCTTCGAGTGAAGGGAATACCAATGTGTTAGCGTGACCTGCAACCGGTGATCCGGGTGCCTTGAGCTGACCAACCTCTTCAACGAGAGCTGCGTCGAGCTGGAGCTCGCCGTCAACTACGAGATCAGGATACTTTTCCTTAGCGATCTTAACAGCATTGGAAACCTTATCAACGTCAGCGTGCTTTGCTGAACCGTATGAAGAATATGAGAGCATGGCAACCTTAGCAGGTGCGCCGATGAACTGCTCGAAAGACTCAGCGGAGAGCTTAGCGATCTCAGCGAGCTTTGCAGAATCTACGTCTGTGTTAACTGCGCAGTCAGCGAAAATGAAGAGACCATGCTCGCCGAGGTCACAGTTGGGAACGTCCATAAGGAAGAAGCCGGATACTGAAGAGATGCCGGGCTTTGTCTTAAGGAGCTGGAGTGCAGGAAGAATAGTATTACCTGTTGAGTGGCAAGCACCGGAAACAGCACCGTCAGCATCGCCGCACTTGCACATGAGGCATGCATAGTACATGTAGTCGGAGTTCATCTTCTCCTCAGCCTTCTCAGGTGTGATGCCCTTCTTCTGAGCATCAGCGATAAGAGCGTTTGTCTCTTCCTCGGAAAGGCCCTTCTTCTCTGCCTTCTTCTTAGCAGCAGCTACCATGGTGTCTACACCGCGGAGCTCAACGAACTTATCGATATATTTCTGCTTGTTGGGATCGTTGAAAGGATCAACAAGTGTTGCGCCTGTAATGTCAAAACCTTCGGAATTCTTAGCGATCTCATCGGGTGTACCGATGATGATGAGGTTAGCCATGTCTGCCTTAAGGATCTTCTCGGCAGCCTCGAATGTTCTCTTGTCCATGGACTCAGGAAGAACGATGGTCTTCTTGTCAGCTTTTGCTCTGGCCATGATGTCATCAATAAATGCCATATATATTAATCTCCTTTTGGAATTTTTAGTCGTCAAAAGTATACTCGTAAACCTATATTATTTCAAATAAGAAATATGGTATTTACGAGGTAGCGAGACGTGCGCTCAGATTCTCCCTTGCATAGAAGACATATCTGTCGTTTTCTTCCCTGAATATCATGTAAATGGCAGGGCTCGACGATTTGGTCGCAACCCTTTTGCCGAGTGTATCCGAGAGCTTGTTATAAAGGTCCGTATCGCCCTGATAGTAAGCGATCATGAGACCGTCGGAATAAGCGCTCACCGCTTCTCTTCCGGAGTAATTGCCTGTCATGAGGACAAACTCCGTGTAAATCCTTCCGGTATTCATGACCTGTCCCTTGAACTCGGCATATGAACTGCTGTCGAGCTCGCCGACTTCTGCAAGGTTCCTCATCGTCTTAACATTCTGCGCGATGTCTATGGTTCCGGTGCTCTGCCCGCTGTAAAGATAAGCGCCGCAGTCCATGGCGCCTGCCGTAGCATATGCATAGAATGAATATCCTGCGCCGGTAAATCCGTTCTTTACTGCTTCGAGAGCCTTTTCGTATGCACCTGCAGCGATAAGGCCGTTGTTTTCGAGGTCACGTATCAATCTGAGATTGATGTTTGAAAGCAGCACGCCTTCAACCTCTTCGGATATCTCATTGTTCTCGACCTCAAGGCCGTCAGAATCTCCCGTGAGGGTTCCGTAGAGCTGCTCCATTGAGCCTTCGTCATCTTCATCATAGATGCTGGTATCTTCAAGGCTGACATAAAGTGATTCAACGTATTTAGCAACGGATATCTTCTCCGTAACCACTTTTCCCTCGCTGTCGAAAAGATTGCCGACCATGGTCCTGATCTCTTTGTAATCGCCTTCGCTTCCGTATGAGACGTAGTATTCCATCATGGCATCAAGCCAGTCCATTGATGCTGATACGGAGACGACATCTTCAAGTCTTGCAGGATCGGAATAAACAAATGCCCGGTAAGTTCCGTCAGGAAGTCTGAAGCGCTTCACGACCTCTTCCTTGAGGGCTACGGCATTTGCCCTGTCTCCCGCCCTTACATAACACTTGAGGAGCAGCGCCTGATCTGACAGACCGTAGATTCCGGAGTTTTCAGCTTCCTGGGTAACGAGACGTCCTTCGATCGTATATGAAGTAGCTGCAAGGATTCCGTCTCCGCCCTTTGCAACGATCAGCTTTTTGGTCCTTCCGAAAAGATAATCACTTACGATATTGTTATCGGCAGCAAGGTGGCTGTATTCGTAACCGACATGAGTAGGAGACGTGAGCTTGAGCTTTGTTCCTCCTCCGAACCTGCCTGTGTAAAACAGATAGAATATTGTCACGCCAAGAGCAAGTGCAATTATAATTGCTCCCGTTACGATCTTTCCTATGCCGACACCGGCTATCTCCTTGCGTTGCATAAACTCCGCCTTATGAAATATAATCTTTACAATCACAGATTATACCAAAAGCAGAGGATATACATAAATTGCGGGTCATAGGAATAATTGCGGAATTTAATCCATTCCATAACGGTCACGAATACCTGATCAGAAAGGCCCGTGAGATCGTAAATGATCCGAGGGCTATCGTTATGCCCGTCATGTCCGGCTTTTTCACACAGCGCGGTCTTCCTGCAATCTGTCCTCCTGCAGTACGTGCCAGACAGGCTCTTCTTTGCGGCGCGGATGTTGTTCTTGAACTCCCCTTCAGTTTTTCATGTGCACCTTCTTCGAGATTTGCAGAAGGCGCCGTTTCAGAACTGATCTCCACGGGTGTCGTAACCGACATCGCTTTCGGTGTTGATACGGATAATACCGATATCCTTAAAGCTCTCGCGGATTTGGATTTCGCAAACGATGAAGTTTTCAACACTAAGCTGAATGAATATATTTCCACCGGGATCAGTTTCCCCCAGGCAAGAGCTGCCGCCATAAAGGATCTGGCGTCCCAAAAAGGTATCGGAGGCGATCTGGATCCGGTACTCTCAAGTCCTAATTCCATACTCGCATTAGACTATCTGATGGCACTGAAAAAGATCGATAAGAAACACAGGATCAACGTGATCATGATAAGGCGCGAGGGCGAAGGCTACCACTCTTCTGACATCAGTGCGGACTTTGCGAGTGCCACATCTATCCGCAATGCGATCTCATCAGAGGCACCTCATTTCAGCCAGTCAGCCATCGCCGGCAAACTTAACGGACACATGCCTGACCGTTCGCTCGGCGTAATGCTGTCATCTGCATCTTCAGGAGTGTTCAGATACCCTGATTACGTTGGCTACATCAGGAATGCGATGCTTACGGCAAATGCTTCCGGGCTTGACAGTATCGCTTACATGAGCGACGACTTGTCAGGCTATATCAAAAACTTTGCATCTGATATCAGACCTGACACCATACCTGATGACGATCACGACCTTAAGGTTTTCGAGAAAAAGATATCAACAAAGAGATATACGGTTTCCAGGATCCAGCGAGCTCTGGCAAGCCTGATGACAGGCCAGGACGGATCTTATCTTGAGATAAAGCGTCCTCCCTACATCAGAGTGTTGGGCTTTAATTCCGAAGGTAAGTATTGTCTTAAGATAATGGGTAAATGCGCGAAGATCCCTGTTATCAACAGACCTTCCGACTGCCTGGAACTTCAGTCTGAAAATGAGGAACTTAAAAAGATCTTTGAGCTTGATATGAGAGCGGCTTCTCTCGGCTGGAAGCTTTACGGTAAAAACACCGCTTCCGAATGGGAATCGATCCCCGTAATAGTTAAATAAACGCAGAACAAAGCCGTCCGCCGGAAATTCCGACAGACGGCTCAATTATTCTCTTAGTTAGGTCAATTAAGCCTTGGCAGCGTTAGCAGCCTTAGCAAGTCTGGACTTTGTTCTGGAAGCTGCGTTCTTGCTCATGTGGCCCTTAGCAGCAGCCTGGTCCAATGCCTTCTGTGTAGACTTGATTGTAGCATCAAGATTCTCGCCGTTAGCGATATCTGCCTTTGCCTTCTTAACAGTTGTGCGGATAGCACTCTTCTTGCTCTTATTGGCAGCAGCCTTCTTCTCGGAAACGCTTACACGCTTGATAGCTGATTTAATATTAGGCATCTCTTTCTCTCCTTTTTAGAGTTATATCTTCAAATTACCGAAGAATTGTATCACGATTGTATTTTATTCGCAAGACTTTGTTGCTTCATAAAGTCCGATACTTGCGGCAATTGTAATATTTAGGCTGTCGATATCCGATGAATGCTCGATCCTTATGGGTTTTCCGATGTCCCGGAACTTCGGGTCAAGGCCTGTCGCCTCATTGCCCATAATGAGCGAAAACGGCTTGTTTATAGTGGTTTCCTGGAGTTTTGTGCTTCCGTCCAGCATGAACGGATAAAGATTATTATCGGGAAACCTCGTCTGATAATCTGCAAAGTCCTCGAAAACTTCGATATTTACGCTTGCGCATGCTCCCATGGACGCCCTTATCGTCTTCGGGTCGCAAGGATCGGCAGAGTTCTTCCCTACAATGGCGATATTTGTGACTCCGAATCCCAGGCAGCTCCTTACGATCGTTCCCAGGTTGCCGCAGTTGGACGGATTTACGAGGACCATGTGGTTGCCGTCCTTCATCTTTACCTTCTGCTTCTCGATCACGGCGATAACGAAACAGTTATCCTTCTTCGAGAGGATATTAAAAGGCTTCTCTTCCGTGGATACCGGAATATCACTGCCGCAGATGCTCCTGATCTTCCCGATGGTCTCCTCAGATCTGAAGCCCGGATGAAGGATCACAGCCCTCACAACGTCCCTCTTTTTAAGCAGGTATTCCATTGCAACGGTTGCGCCCAAACCGTATGTGTATATATTGTCGCTTTTGTAACTGGTAACTTTAATCAAATTGTCTTGTTCCTGTATTTAAAGTTTATGATATTATAACTTAAGCGGATAATTAATGTTATATCGCGATATAACGCTTTTTAAAGTAAAGGAGCATTTACTATGGCAGAAAATCAGACACAGGTCAACACATCAGAGCAGCTTCCTTCCAACGCTAAGTTGTTCTCAATTCTTTCGTACATCTCAGTTCTCTGGCTCTTGGGCCTTTTGATCTCACCTGAGAAGACATCACCTTTCGTAAGAAGCCATGTTAACAACGGTATCGTTCTTAGCATCACAGCCGCAATCCTCTGCTGCATTCCTTTCTTAGGTTGGTTCTGCGAGATCGCAGTTGTTGTATTCATGGTTATGGGTATCATCGCTGCAGCTAAGACTCAGTACTTCACACTTCCTCTCTTCCTCGGAAAGATCAAGATCGTTAAGTAATCTGATATTTAAGTCTATCAACGGACCCGCATCATTATGGTGCGGGTCTTTTATTTGCAGTTATTCTTCAAAACAGATATAATAACCGCCGTAAGTATCGAGGTGTAGCGCAGTTGGTAGCGTACGTGCTTTGGGAGCATGGGGTCGCAGGTTCGAATCCTGTCACCTCGACCACTTGAATAATACAGGTCGTAAAAAGTCAATAAAATCAGCAGTTTCGAGTTTTCGTCTTTCTCAAAAAAGGCAACTTACGACAAACTTACGACAAATTGAATTGAAAGATGCGCCCAATTATAAACGGTTAGGTTAACGCCTGACCGTTTTTGTTTTTTAGCCAGCTATAAGAGAAGGAACTGTGCCCATCTCTCAGAATTCTTTTCCAAATAATCATAGAAACTATACCTCCCCAGGCCCAATTGAAGATAACACCTCTACCTCAGGGCGAACATACGGAACAAGCTCATTTTGCTCTGAGCTCGAGAACATCTTAATTTCGCTTTTATCAAGGATTGGAATGCACCACAAAATCGTGATTCTATTATGTATGGTAATTGAGTAGTCCCAACTTCTTACAGCGTCATTATGCACACCTTCAAACTGATTATGGTGCTGCCACAACAAAGCATATGTCGAACTCACATCTTGCCCTTTCTGTCCATTCAGAATCACTTCGTAATTATCCTTTTGGTGATAAAAAGGAATACATCCTAGAATTATTATTATGAACACAATAATCGTTGCTTTCTTCATATTGTTCATTATATTCATTCTTTTTACATTAGGTCATTAGAATTCGAAGAATTGGATCTTCTTTTCTGCCATTTCATCGACTCTCGCGATATAGGTCAGTGCATCCTTTATGGTCGGACATCTTTCGACCCTGTGCTTATACATTTCGCCTTCCTGGGCAAAGCACCTCTTACTCATGCCGCCTGCTCCGAATGAGAGCACATCCCTGCAGTCGCTCATCATGGCAACGTTATAAAGACTTCCGGTATCGCCTTTTGCAAATCCGGTGTTCTCCAGACCGTGACCGGTGTCCTTCTGACGGTACATGTAATACGGATGATATCCCGCTTCCATTAATAGCCTGTAGCTCTCAGCAACGCATTCATCCAAAGTGTCGCGTGTTCTGTCCTTATCCATAACGGTATCGCGGCTCATGGCAGCCCTTCTTTTCTTGTAGAGCGTATGAACGGTTATGTTCGCAGGAGCAAGTTCGATCAGGCGCTTTGTTGACTCCACATGCTCTTCCGGTTCTTCATAAGGAAGTCCTGCGATAAGATCCATGTTGATCAGATCAAAGCCCATCTCACACGCCTGATTGTAAACCCTGACCGTATCTTCAGCAGTGTGCTTTCTTCCCAGCCTTATAAGCGTCCCTGATCTCATGGTCTGGGGATTTATGCATATCCTGGTAATCCCGTGATCTCTCATCGCTTCGAGCTTGCCTGTCGTGATCGTGTCAGGCCTGCCGGCTTCGACCGTAACTTCCGCATTAGCAGATATCTTCAGATTCGAATAGATGGAGTCCAGGAGCGAAGCGAACTCTCTTTCTTCAAGGACCGTAGGCGTGCCGCCTCCGACATAGAGCGAAGCAATCGGTCTGTTGATCTGTTTTGATATAAGTTCTATCTCGCGTTCCAATGCAGCCTCATAGTTTACGAGCCTGTCCATGTGACATGAGATATCAGAAGATACGAACGAACAGTACTCGCACCTGGAAGGGCAGAACGGAATGCCGACATAGATGCAGAGGCTCTCTTCCGGAACTTTTGCAAGGATCCTCTGCTCCTCCCTTGATGTATCAAATGCGAGCTTTGCCTTATCAGGCCTTACGAAATACTTTTCTTCCAATGCCTTTGGGCTTTCTTCTTCGCAGGCAACCAGAGTCGGCCTGATACCGGTAAGGCATCCCCACGGCAGGTTCTTTTTCGAGATGTCGGACAAAGCCATATAAAGAGATCTCTTGATCTCCCTGCCGGGCTCCAACAGCTCTCCTTTAAATTCATAAGCCTTACCGTCAAAATAAGTAACTGATCTTCCGTCTGCAAGAAGTTCATTGACCAGAACGGCATCAGGACCTTCCGGAGCGATTACCTTCCCCTCGTCCTTTAACTCCTCGGGGACACCGGAGAACATCCTTACAACATCTGATACTCCGTAGTATTTGTCATGACCTTTAAGGATTACTTCAAGCATCTTCTACTCCTGCTATATGTGTCAGATAGAACCTGACATAGACACTGTCCGGCACTACATAAGCCCCGACACCGGCATTTTCACCGTTCGACTTTAAGAATGCATCGTTAACACTGGAACTCGTCTCGGTAATATCGATATTGAACTTCTCTTTCAACGCTTCGACCTCTTCGTCTATTTTGTTCCAATAAAGATTTGAAGCATACCTGTCCCTGTAGACGTCCTCCATCTCCGGTGCGGAAGAATATTCAGGCATGACCTGTTCCGTTTCTTTCGCGATCTTTGCGGTAACAGGATAGATATTCCAGAATATCCAGCTGTAGCCGGCATATCTGAAATCGGCGCGCGACGAAGAGCAGCAGGCTAAGGAAGCAAGGATATTGCAGTCTGTCTCGCTTGCATAACCCTTGGCATGACAGAGCTCATGGCACAGCGTGATCGGAAAATCGCTGACATCCATATAATCCGTATTTACATTTACTTCGCCGAGGAACGGATCGTACATTCCGACGATATATGTGTAGCTCCAGTAATGGCTGAGAGATACGGGCTTGGCGCGCACATAATTTCCGGAAAGCGGGACATCGTACTTTTCGCTGAACTTGTCTAAGAGCGAACATGCATAGACAGCGTTATTCTCAAAGCTTTGATCCATATGGGCAACACCGTTGTAGTCTTCACCCAGATGGCTTCTGGCTTCGATCATTCCCATATAAGCCCAGCGGAGACATTCGCAGTAATCTTCGAAGGTCAGATCTTCTGCCATATCAAGTTTAAGTTCGGCTACGGCACTCCTGCGTCTGTAATTGATCCCGTGCATGGCCTGGAAGATTATGGCCATGACAAGACAGCAGATCAGAAGATTTCTCAATGACTTATAGAAGAATGAGAGTGCTCCCTTGGTCATTAACTTCTTTACCAGGATCACCAGCCAGATGATAAAACCAATCGCGAGCAGAGGGAATATACATACTACTATTCCCTCTGTCAGGGAATACTGGAAAAACATGCTGATGCACTGAAAAGGCAATGATATGTACGGAAAGATCTTCGTGCAGTAATAATCCGCAAAACTCCGCGGGATGTAATTATTTATCTCAGCTGCTATGACAAATAAAGCCGTCAGTACAACTATCAAAACGGCCTTTAATGCAATCCATCTTTTTCTCTTGCTCTTGATCTTCATCGCCTGACCAATAAAAAGATCACAAAGAGCAATGCGTAGATGACAGGCTGATGAGCAAGATAGATGATAAGCGAATGTCTTCCGATGAATTCGACCGGTCTTGCAACAGCAGACATAACCTTGCCCTTGCCTGCAAATAAAGTCTTCTTGTCCTTATAACACGTTCTTCCGATGACACATCCTAAGAGGAACACGCCGAACCACGGGAACAGCGGCATATAGTCTGCCATTGGCGGAGTGCCTGCTATATCAAAGCCGACCGGAAGGAAAAACAGTGAATCCGATGCGTTATCCATATAGTGAATATTGCAGCCGACGATGACTATGTATAAGCCAATGAGTCCCATGATCACATTTGCGACGTTGGGGTTCGCATTAGTCTTCTTTTCGATAAATGCGATCAGGGCATAAAGGAAAATTCCGCATGTAAGAACGGACAGAACATTGAATATGATCAGGCAAGGAATCCCTGTGACCTTATAAATTATAAGTGTTCCAATATTGAGAACGAGAGTCGCAGCAAGGATCTTTAATCCCCTCTTAACGTTGCTCCTCGAAAAAGTGCTGCATATTCCCGATACGCCTACGAAAAGAACAACTATGACCGGATGGACGAATGACCAGAACCAGTCCGCCTCAAGATAAGAAAAAATATCGACGCCGAATTCATACCTGAAATCCCATGACGTATGCATGAAGAGCATCATTATAAGAGCGATTCCTCTTAAGAAATCGAGCTCCCAGGCACGGTCCTTGGCAAGTTTCTTACCGCTCACTTTTCTTCCTGCCCTTCCACAAGACAGCTTCCGAGCGCTGTTGCATAGACCGCATCCTCAGGAACGATCATGTTTACGCCATAAAGACCTTCGAATGGCATGAGGTACTCCTGGCATTCCTTAAGGCCTGTCAGCTGGCCGGTAAATACGATATCTTTGATATTGCACTGCCTTGAAGCCATAACGGCTACAGTACCTATTGCCTGATATACGAGATTAAATACGCCGGCCATCTTATCTTCCCTGGAAAGATCGTCAGCTGCCTTTCCGAAGTTAGATGCCGTTACATTCATCGGAAGTCCTGTTACGCCGTCCTTGGTAATATCACCGATAGTAAGATCGCACTTGAGGATATCACCTTCAGTCGCCATGTCAGAGAGCTTTACAGCATCCCTGGTTCCGGTAAGAGCCAGACCGAGTCCGACAAGCGTACCGCCACCTACACCTGAACCGATTATGTGTCTTACATTTTCTCTTCTGGCTTCGAGATATGCCGTACCTGTACCCATGCTGACAACAACTGCATGATCAAGTCCGGAAAGATACAATCCGCCTAATCCCGTAGCCTTGAATTCTTCAACGGTAACAGTCTTGATCCCCAGGATAGGTCCTGCCGGGAAAACGGATCCTACACCGGTTATGTTTATCTGTTCAATGTCATTAATTGAAAGAGAATTATCATTAATAAGCTTTCCTACTGCACCGAAAGCAGATGTGACAGGATCTGCCGCTCTTACAATATCCCTGGCAATTATCTTGCCTTCCCTCATTCCGACTATCTTTGTCGTACTGCCGCCTATATCCAATCCGACTTTTATTTTCATTAGAATAACTTCCTTTTATTTTTAGGTAATTCTATCAAATTAAATGCTGTTTATAAACCTTATAACGCTGTCCGTCTGTTCAATAAAAAAAGGCTCTGCAGATAACCTGCAGAGCCCCGGATGTTTTATTTCAAAGTAATTAACCCCACTTGTAAGTGATCTTTGTCCAATACTTGGGAGTTCCTGTCTCAAGATCAGCCTTAATAGCATTAAATGCTTTGGAGTTAAGTGTTCCGCCATCCATACAGAAATCCTTCAATGTAGCTTCTGTCATAGGATTTGAAGTAGTTGTCTCAACATAAACGGTTCTTCCTGAAGCATCAGCACCTGCCATATCAGCTCTCTCGTAGAAACGCGGTACCCAGAAACTTCCATCATATCTGTAAATATATGAAGTTCTGCTGTAGTTATCTCTCATATAGATACGATAATTAATGCACATAGATTTATTGGAACCGGTAGTCTTCTCTTCTGTCGAGAAAAACATTATTACTGACCACTTTGAAGGCTTATTGCTTGTACCAATGAAACGCGGAGTAAATACATTTGATGTTCCGCCACCTGATCCGGTCTTTGTTACCTGAAGCAACGGCGGACCAGACTGACCCTTAGGATTTGTTACTTCCCATGTCCATTTCTGACCCTTGGAACCAGCACCCTGTGTGGTAGCCAGGAATGAATTCTCGAAACCTTTTGCATATAACATAGCATAGTCTGCTGAGTCATCTATATTGTATGTGGTAACAAATGAATTGGAGATCGATAAACAAAGACCACCGATTACACCACCGATCATACAAATGATAGCAAGTGACAAAAGCATTTCGATTAAGGTAAAACCTTTTTTGTTCTTACTTGTCTTCTTCATAATTACTTCTCCGCGTCTTGATTCTGGTTTTAACTATGTGAATCAATATTACGATCCTGACTGACTAGAACTTGAACTTGAATCCTTAGCAAACGTCTTGTGAGCTCCGCCGACTTTACCGATAACGCTGTTTCCGCTAAGACCGCCGAGATCCTGGGTATCAGATACCTCATAAGCAGGAAGAACTACCCACTCGTATGTTGGCTTGCCGCCTGTTAAATGCTCTTCATCGATTCTGACACCGATCTTGTACTTAGAAGAAGAATCGACACCACGATAATATTCAGGATAATAATAGATAGCTTTTCTGTTATCTGCCAACTGGTCACTTGTGCCGTATGTCTCACCATCTCTAGGAGCGTAAGCAGCTGACTGGAAAGGTAATGTAGAAGGAATCGTATTCTTAAGTTCGTACTGAGTTTCAACGCCTACGTACAAGGTCTTAAGCTTCTCACCTGTAGCGGTTTGAGTGAATGTTAATTCCTTTACATTCGTTGCACCCTCTAATTCCTTCTGCCTGCTGGTTGTTCCACGGTCAGGCAATGTATTCCATTGAGCTACTTTTGCCATGCATGCTGCATAGTTATTTGCACCTGACTTACTATATACAGAGGTCTGGTATGAATATCCCATCGTAGCTATAAAACCATTTACGAGCATCGTTGAAATTACAACAAGAATAAATGTAGCAAGGAGGGTCTCAACAAGGGTAAAACCCTTTTTGTTACTCTTTTTAATGACACGTCTCATACTATATCACCTCTGGTATATTACTTTCCGAATGAAAAAATGGACAATGAAGATTCTCCACTGTTAATTGAAGCATTGAGGGATTCTGAGGAGTTCTTTACAGCAGAATCAGCTTTGTTGGCCGTCCTTATCAATCCGGCAACACCAACACCTACGACACCCGCAAGTATTACAATAATTGCAACAACGATTATTACTTCAAGAAGGGAAAAACCACCCTTGGATCTTTGTGACTTATGTATTCTGCGCATAAACCCCTCCAAAATAAGGTTTAATCTAATACTTCCTTATCTGTATTATACTGACTTATTAGCAAATTTCAACTCTAAAGTTAATAATTTGTTAAAATTTTTCATAATTCATTAACAAATGATAAAAATAGCGGAGAGCTAAGCTCTCCGCTACTATTATTGCTTAATCAATCAGCAAGTTTGCTCTTCTAAATATTAGAGAACGTTGTCGATTTCCTTGTTAACGATCTCTACAGAGCTGTTGTGCTCCTTAACAGAGCTTGCTGCTGCCTTAGCCTTCTTGAGGTAAGCACCGATACCAAGAACGAGAACTGCTGCAAGGATAACGATGATAGCAATAACGAGTACCATTTCTACGAGGGTGAAACCCTTCTTTGACTTCTGAATCTTCTTCATTTTAGATTCCTCCTGTAAGTTTTTGAGTTTGTAGCCTGATTATACAAGCTATTATGAACAATTGCAACACTTTTTTCAAAATTTTTCAATTTTTTGTCACAATTAGTTCTTTTGTGTCTTAAGCTGTCTTCTCTTCCGGTTTCTCTGTCGGCTTCGGAGCACCGAAGTTAAGGAGCTTCTTCATGTTCTCGCCTGCCTTTGCATACTTCTGAGCAAAGAGGTAATTAGCCCAGTAAGAAGCGAACGGCTTATCTGCAGTAGGATCAGCGTTGAGGTTCTCAACACCATACCAGCAGCTCTTCTCATAATCACAGACATAAGGGAATCCGATGAAGCCGCCCTCTGTTTTGATATCAAGCGCAGGTGTGCCTGCCCAGTTTGTATAAGGTGCTTTGCTGTCGTCCTTGGAAAGTCTGTTTCTGAGGTCGGTGCCATAGAAGCTGATCTGAGCGGTAAGTTCCATGTATCCGTTGACACTTGAAGCGCTTACGCTGTTTACCTTAATGCAGTCCTTATTATCACTGTTGAGTTTCTTAACTGCTTCAAGGAATTCGTTGTATCCCTTTCTCTCAGAGAACTTTGCACTGCCGAATTCATCATCCATTGCAACAGCTGTTGCAACTACATCATTCGTTTCACTGGGTACTAAGTCCGGAGTACGGTTGTACTGAGTAGGTGTAAATCCGTCAGTAGTAACATACTTTACCGTAATCTGGAGACAAACCAGACTGTCCTGAGCAGCGGTTCCATCAGGATATGAGACTGAAGGCATTCCGATATCCGTAGCAGTCATCTCCGTTAAATAAGGACAACCTGCATCTTTGAATGTATCAAGAACATACTGCTGGATTGTTTCTGTCTCGATCTTATCAATGAAAGAAAGTTCCAATTTCTCGCATTCTTCCTTGAGAAGCTTGATCTCTGCTTCCATGCTTGCGTTGTTTTGCTTGATCTGATCGAGATATGCTCTCTTCTGTTCCAAATTAGCAAGCTGCTGCTTATATTCTTCATATTTGTTGTTGAGTGCTCTTATTCCGAAGAAGTAACCAAGAACAACGATAATCAACAACGTGATTACATACATAAAGCCTTTTTCTCTAGCTGTAAGATTATTCATGCTGTTTCCTCCTTCCGATTAGCCCTGAGCAGGTGCCGCCTGTGCAGCAACAGGTGCGTAGAACAACTTGATATCAGTGTTCTTGCGTGCTACATCAGTGTACTTATCATTTTTAACGATCTCAGCAAAGCTGCCTTCTGCGACCAAAACGTCATCAACGAAGATCTTTGTGAGCGTATAATCAACACCGGCATAATTGTAAGACTTAACCGGAGTAATCTCATAAGTAGAGCCGGCCTTTTCAGTCTGTGTCTGGATGCCACCCAGAGTCTTTGATGAGCCTTCGATATCCTCATAGCGAGTAATAGAAATGTGGACATTGGTAACCAGAGTTCCGGATACTGAGAATCCATAATAGTTGTTCAAAACATCTATATACTTCTTGCCGGTCTGAGGATCGACTATCTCACCCTTGGATTCCTGAGATATACGTTTTACTTCTACGGTAGGTCTGGAAGTGAACACATTCTTCTGATTCAACAGATATACAAGCTCAACAGGGCTGTAATATGTGAATGTGTATCCTGTGAATTCCAACTGTGATTCAGTAAGCATGTAGTCGTTGAGATAAGAATCGCTCGGAATGCACTTTGCGAGAACTTCAGGGAGCTCTGTCGGTGCAGGATCGATCTGATCTACAGTCTTACGCATCTGTGTAAGTGCGAAGTTGTAGTTGGTCATCTCATTGAGCTTTTCCTTCAGCATTTTGTACTCGTTCTCGAGGTTTGCATACTCATCACTCTCAAGGATCGTCTGCAAATTCTTGATATCATTCTTAATAAACTGGTTTCTAATAAAGAACGCAACGATAAAAGCAAGTACTACGAATACTACCAGGATACCTGCAGCAACAGCATATCCTAACATCCTCGCCTGTTTAGCAGCATTAGCTGTAAATTCAGCGAAGAAGTTCATATCCTTCTTTGCTAATAACTTTTTGCTAGCTCCATTACCTTTAGCCATAAAGTGTACCCCTCCTTAATCGTGACGAATCAAAGCGCCACAACAATTGATGAACTGACCGAGTACAAAATCCTTAGGACCGTTTACAGTGCTAAGAGCCTTGAGAATCTCGACCTGCGTTCCAAGCTGACGCGCAAGTTCTTTGTCAATCTTTTTATAACCAGCACCTGAACCATAGAGGAAGCAAGTGCTGATAGCATCGATATGATACTTAGCGATGGAGAACTGGGCTGTACGGGAAACTGCATCAACAAGGCTCTTGAAGTATGCGTTAACAGCACTCTGAAGAGCAGGTGTCTCTGCAACAGTCTCGTTCCAAACGTCAATATCCTCGATCGGTACACTGGATTCAGCTTCCGATGTTGTGATATTAAGTCTTCTGGCCAATGAAGACTGCTGGCTGCCACTCTGAAGTTTCTTTACGGAATCGGCAACCTGTCTGATATTTCCGTGACCAAACTGAAGTCTTCTTGAAAGAACCGGGAAACCCTTATCAAGAACCGTAACAGTCGTTGTCTTGCTTGAGAGCTCGATCAAAAGGATCGTTGACTGCTTGATATTAACATTGCCGTTAACAATACCCTGTGAGAAGAGCTTTCTTACTGCATTAGGGTTAACGTCAAGTGCTACAGGGTTGAGGTCCATGTTCTTAAGGAATTCACGATAATCCTTGATAACATCTGTAGGAATAGCAGTAGCTCTTACCTGGATCTTATCAGCATTTGTCTCGGCATCCTTTGTCGTTCCGTAAACGAGATAATCGATCGACATATCTCTGTTAGAACCCTGTCCGAGGATCTCGTACTTAACCATATCCTTGAGCTGATCTTCCTTAACGATAGGAAGTTCAAGGTCTCTGCTGTGAACAAAAGCGCCTTCTGTTGTAAGAATGCAGCTCTTCATTCTGATGTCGAGTCTTGCAAGAGCGTGCTTGAGTGCCATTACGATTCCGAAAGAATCTGCAACTGCACCATCGTTGATAGCGTCACCTTCGAGAGGTACAACGCCCATCTTCTCGATTGTAATGTTGCCTGTCTTGGAATTGTAATTCCCGACAGCTATTTTAAGATCTGAGCTGGAGCAATCGATTACCAGTTCGTTTGATCCTCTTCCTAATGAAAAATCCATTTATTTTCTCCTTTCAAACCATACGGGAATTAGATAATCCACTGAGCCATTGTGAAGATAGGCATTGCGATACCGCCTACTACGACACCGACGACGATAGCCATGATAATGATCATTACAGGCTCCAACGCAGATACCATCTTTGCTGTAGCTGCATCGGCCTCATCTTCGAAGTAGTCTGCTGCCTTCTGAAGGATCGTATCCAATGTACCTGATTCCTCACCGATAGAAACCATCGCATAGATCATTGGCGGGAATTCTGTAATATCTCTTATAGATCTTGAAAGTGAGGTACCCTTTCGGATCTCGATACGCGCCGCAGCAAGTTTTTTCTGAAGAATTACATTATCCAAAGACTTCTCGGTAATCTCAACAGCCTGAAGTACAGAGATACCTGACTTAAGGAGAGTGGATACCGTTCTGGTAAATCTCGCAGAAGCATTCATTCTTGTGGCTCTGCCTACAACAGGCATCCTTAACATGATCTTTGACCACAACTCTGAACCCTTCTCGGAGTTTTTCCAAAGCATGAAGCCGTAAATTGCAAGTCCGACTACAGCGATATAAATGTACCAGAAAGATCTGAGTGAAGCTGAAAGCTTAAGCAAGCCCTTGGTCAATGCAGGTAATTCACCGCCCAAGTCCTTAATTACATCACCGATCTTAGGTACGAGGAATGTAAGCAAAGCAAAGCTGACTACGAATGTAAGGCCTGCAAGGATCTTAGGATATACCATTGCAGAAGAGATCTTGTTCTTGAGCTTTGCATCCTTTGCAAAGTGCTCAGCGAGCCTCTCCATTACCTCGTCGAGTCGGCCGGACTCTTCACCTGCGGCGATCATACTGATCATAATGTTCGGAATGACGCCCCTCTGTTCCTTAAAAGCTTCAGATAAAGAACGACCGCTCTGAACCGATTCATATATTTCACCGATACACTTCTTAGCCTTCTTGGATTCAAGCTGCTGATAAAGCATATCGAGTGATCTTACTACGGTAATACCAGCAGACAAAAGTGAAGCGAGCTGTCTGGAAATGATAACGAGGTCCTGAGTCTTAAGCTTCGGACTGCCGATTTCCATATTCAAGATGCTGTTACCCTTGTCCAATGACAAGCTGGCAATATATTTGCCGTCTGACTTAAGTTTCCTGGACGCCTCTCCAATAGAAGTAGCCTCGACTATGCCTTCAGACATTTTACCGTTAGAATCGATAACTTGATATCTGAAATTAGCCATCTAATATTTCCCTCCTCTTATCAGATTTCTTTTTAGCGCCTGTATCAGGCAAATTCCAGATCACCGAACAACGGGCTGTTCGTCTGACCTGCATTATTGATGAAACGCTTAAGATCTTCAGGGATTCTGCATCTCTGGAGTGCAGTATCTCTTGTGATCATGTTGCGCTTAACAAGCTCTGCGAGATAGAAATCAAGAGGGCACATACCCTGCTGAAGGCTCGTAGCGATCGTACTGTCGATCTGGTATGTCTTACCTTCACGGATATTGTTCTTGATAGCATCATTGGAGATCATGATCTCGAAAGCAGCACATCTGCCTCCGCCGATTCTCTGTACGAGTGTCTGACAGATAACGGCAACAAGACATGTAGCGAGCTGAACTCTGATCTGATCCTGCTGATGAGGCGGATAAACGTCGATGATACGGTTAACTGTATCAGCAGCTGAGGACGTATGGAGTGTTGAAAGAACCAAGTGTCCTGTTTCGGCTGCGGTAATAGCGGTAGAAATTGTATCGAGGTCACGCATTTCTCCGACGAGGATGATATCCGGGTCTTCACGGAGAGCAGCTCTAAGAGCGTTAGCGAATGAGAGTGTATCCTCGTGAATTTCTCTCTGGTTGATCATAGCTTCTCCGTGCATATGGAGATACTCGATAGGTTCCTCGAGAGTGAGGATATGGCACTTCTTGCTCATGTTTACGTGTCCGATCATGGCTGCAAGAGTTGTTGACTTACCTGAACCCGTAGGACCGGTAACGAGGATAAGTCCTCTAGGTTTCATAACGAGATCCTTGAAAATGTTCGGGAGTCCCAACTGCTCACAAGTAGGAATCTCATTTGTAATTGTTCTTGCAGCAAGCGCATAAGTACCACGCTGCTTAAAGACATTACATCTGAAACGGCTGAAGTTCTCAACAATGTAAGAGAAGTCGATCTCACCTCTCTCGTTCAGGTACTGCTGTCTTGACTTGTCGATCATGGACTTGCAAAGATACTCAGTATCTGCAGCTGTCAGCGGCTGATTGCCCAACGGCATCAACATGCCGTCTACACGAATCATTGGCGGCAATCCAACTGTAATATGGGTATCGGATGCCCCCATTCTTACCGATTCAGCCAAAATCGATTCGATCGATAAACTAAATCCTTCCACGTTTAAAAACCTCCTTATCAGTCAATCGTGTAAGCTACTCTGTTAAGCTCGCTGACCGTCGTAATGCCTTCCAATACGAGGTCTCTTGCGGAATCCTGAAGCATCTGTGTGCCTTCAGTAACAGCGAGTGCGCGCATATCATCTTCGCTTGCTCTTTTCTCAAGCAAAGCTTTCATCTTCATGGTAATGATTACGATCTCATGGATAGCAATACGTCCCTTATAACCCTTCTCGTTGCACTCTGTGCAGCCCTTGCCGCGATAGAGCTTCTGGCCGTCGTCGAGCCTCAGATACTGCTTATCGCTTATATCAGGATCATAAGATTCTCTGCAGTTTGTGCAGATACGGCGAACGAGACGCTGTGACACAACGCCGACCAGAGCAGAGGATACCATGTAAGGCTCCAGACCCATGTCGACGAGACGGTTGATAGAAGATACAGCGTCGTTCGTGTGGATTGTACTGAATACGAGGTGTCCGGTGATAGCAGCTCTCATAGCGATCTCAGCAGTCTCACCGTCACGGATCTCACCGACGAGGATAATATCAGGGTCCTGACGCAAGATGGATCTGAGACCACTCGCGAATGTCATTCCGGCCTTAACATTAACCTGGCACTGGTTGAGTCCGGGGATCTTGATTTCTACAGGGTCCTCAACTGTAATGATATTAACTTCATCAGTATTCTTCTCTGAAAGAAGTGTATAAAGTGTTGTTGTCTTACCAGAACCTGTAGGACCTGAGATGAGAACGATTCCCTGAGGGACTTTGATCATCTTGTCGATCATCTCATTATTACGGTCACTGATACCCAGGTATTTTCTGTTCAAGTTAGCGTCATTTTTGGCAAGGATACGGATAACGGTCTTCTCACCTGTAACGCAGGGAAGGATGGATACACGCATGTCCACGTCCTCACCGTTGATTACTGTTGTAATACGACCGTCCTGAGGAATACGCTTCTCGGCGATGTTCATACCGCCAAGGATCTTGATTCTTGTTGTGATGGCGTCCTTAGCGGAAATAGGGTTGCTCATTACTTCCTGCATGACACCGTCGATTCTGATACGAACCCTTACTCGGTCTTCGAGAGGTTCGATATGGATATCTGATGAGCCTGAACGGATAGCGTAATCGATCATCGAGTTAACGAGCTTAACTACAGGAGCGCTGTTAACCGCTTCGGAAAGTTCGCTGTCATCGTCAAGTGTGTCACTTGCGAGGCTCGTTCCGAGCTCTTCAGCAGCCTTGTTGGCATTTTCTCTTCCATAATGCACTTTAATCGCATCAATTATGGATGTATGTGTAGCGAGCATCAGTGAGATCTGATATCCGGTCTGGAACTGAAGCTCGTCTTCAATAGTAATATTCATCGGGTCATCGATAGCAACAACCAGGTTATCGCCATCGAAACCGATCGGGAAAACAACATTGTCTTCGCAGAATCTCTGTGTTAATAAAGCTGTCGCCTTAGGATCTACGTCAATACCCGAAAGATCAATAATCGGATAATTATACTGGCTTGAAACCGCTCTCAAAATGTCGAATTCCGACATGAGACCGCTTTCTACGATAACTTCACCAAGACGTTTTCCGGTCTCTTTTTGAACGCTTAGTACTTCTGCAAGTTCGGTAGCATTAAGGAAGCCGCTCTCGACCAGAATATCACCTAATCTCTTCATCGAACCCTCCCGATCAGTCTAAAAAAATTTACACTCAAGTAATGCACACAAAACAGACAGGCGCACTTCGCCCAAGCATAGATGTTAGAACTATACAACAGAATTGAGTAAATAACAAGTTTAAAAGACAATTTGCACAAAAAAGAAATTTGACAATCTGGTGTCGGAGGCGTTACACGCAGCTCTTTGACAATTGGTGTTTTGTATCTCCGGAAAAAGATTGTATAATATTTGATTATATTAATAAGTATACATCTGGAGGAATGTTAATGTCAGGTCATTCTAAATGGAGCAACATCAGAAGGAAAAAAGAGGCATCAGATGCAGCTAAGGGAGCTGTATTTACCAAATTTGCCAAAGAGATAGCAGTAGCAGTTAAGGCCGGAGGTCCTGACCCGGCAGGAAATTCCAGACTCAAAGTAGTTGTAGCTAAAGCAAAGGCTGCCAACATGCCTAACGACAATATCAACCGTGCCATCAAGAAGGCTGCAGAAGCCGGTGAAGGCGATGATTACGAAGAGATCACATATGAAGGTTATGGTCCTGCCGGAGTTGCCATCATGGTTAAGACTCTGACCAATAACCGCAACCGTACAGCTGCCGATCTCAGACACATCTTCGACAAGAACGGCGGCAACCTTGGTGTTGACGGTTCTGTTTCCTTCCTCTTCAACGAGAAGGGAACGATACTTATTTCAAAGGAAGATTACGAGGACGAGGATCAGGTAATGGCAGACGCCCTTGACTGCGGCGCTTCCGACTTTGATTCCGACGACGAATTCTACATCATCTCAACTTCGACATCCGATTATTATGATGTCCGCGATGCACTTGAAGCTAAGAACTATACCATCGCTGATTCAACACTCGGCCCTGTTGCGATGACTACAGCAGAAGTAACAGATCCTGATGCAGTTGCACAGCTTGAGAAGATGCTCGATATGATGGACGAGAACGAGGATATCCAGGAAGTCTTCCATAACTGGAACGGTTAAAGGACTTTAGAATTGGACAACCATGACGAATTAAAACAAGAGCAGAATCAGACACAAAACGCTCCCGTAGCGCGAAAGACTTTGTTGTCTGAATTCAAGGGTACTCTCAAAAGATTCGACAGGTCCAATACTTCCAATCAGAATCAGTATTCTGAATACCCATCCCAGAGCTTTGAACGTAACCTTGAACTGATACTGTCAAGTGAACAGTTAACGCGCGAGGTACTATCCAACATTGCCGTTATTGCTTTTGTCGGTCCGTCAGGAACCGGCAAAAGTACCCGAGCGATCAAAGTCGCCAGAGACAATAATATCTATTACATAATTGACGACGGTCTCCTTATCAACGGAAGCCGAATAGTTGCAGGCACATCCGCCAAGAAGGCTCCCACCAAAATGGAGTCTGTCAGACAGGCTATCTTTGTCGATCCTACAAGATCCGAAGTCATGCGCCGTGCCTTGATCGAATCCATGCCGCGTGCACTTATGATCCTCGGCACATCGGATTCAATGCTTGGCAAGATATGTGAGAACCTTTGGCTCAACCAGCCTTCCATGCTCATCAGGATCGAAGATGTGTCGACTGAGGAAGAAAGACGTCTTGCGAGAACCACCCGTATGACGGAAGGCATGCATACGATCCCTGTTCCAAGCATGGAGATCAAGCATGAGTTCTCAGGTTACTTTTCCGATCCGTTCAGTAAATTAAGGCAGAGATTTGACCGTGAGCGCGGAGTAACTCCCCTTGCCCCGGACTCTGACAGGACGGTCGTAAGACCCACCTTCTCTTCACTTGGTTCATATTCAATTTCTGATGAGGCGATTCTTGACCTGATCAAGATCGTTCTTAAAGACGTGCCCGGATTTGCCGAAGTAACTTCCTTTAAGACCGAGAAGCAGACTTTCGGCGTAATGATCAGCCTGGATCTGGCACTTTATTACGGTTATGACGCACAAAAAGTATTGGAGACAGCTCAGCAGAAGGTAGGCAATGCTGTCGAAGAGTTCACTTCCATAACAATGAACGGTGTAAATGTCAGAGCTAACCGCCTGATGCATTTGCCCAAACCATAAAACCGGAGGATAAGATGGAAAAAATATACATGATCCCTGTTAATGATGCTTACAGCGAGCGCTGCGGATGCCCCATATGCAGACTTCGCGATAAAGCTGAGAATAATTATCTCGAGTATTATCTCGGACCTTCTTTGATGGAACCGGATACCCGCAAGATTACCAACAAGACCGGTTTCTGCCCGGTCCACATGGGAAAACTCAACAAGGCTGTTACCAACAGATTGGGGCTCGGGCTTGTCATGCATACTCATCTTAAGGATTTCGATGAAGATCTTAATCCTAAGCTTAAGGCAGCTATTCCTGCCAAGGCCGGCCTGATAAAAGGCCGTAGTCCGGAATATAAACAAAAGCTGAATAATGTCGCTGATCTTATAGAGAAGAGGATCAGCCTCTGCCCTATCTGTGACAATCTTAACGATGCAATGGGACACTATGTCGAAGTAATCTGCTGGATGTTCTCACATGACAAGGACTTTAAGGAAAAGTTCTTGAATGCCGAGTTCCATTGTCTTCCTCACACTGTCTTATTGTTAAGGCAGGCAGCTAAGCTTTCCCAGAACGAAGCTTCTGAATTTGTTGAAGCTCTGTATGTTAATAACAAGGATACTTTTGATTCCCTGATATCTGATGTTGAATATTTCACATTGAAATTCGACTACAGAAATACAGACAAGCCATGGGGAACGAGCAAGAATTCGATCCAGCGTTCAATGAGATTCTTGTCTTCTGACGGGAGGGATTTTGATGAACAACAATCCAAAAAATGACCTTGATTTCTCAGACAACACATTGCTTGAAGTCATGCCTGCAAAGATCGATGAAGACATGGCCGCGAAATATGTTCTTATAAAGCACGACTATTATTCAACCGATTCCGATCACGGACGTGACATACTCGCAGGATTTTTATCAAATCTTGCGGACTCATCTTTCAATTCAATTGTTGTATATCTGATTGACAAAGGCGTCAAACTTCTGGATGAAGAAAATCCTCTTTTTGATAAGATGCTTCGTCTTATCGAAAAATCTGAGACTGTAATAGCGACGGAAGAAAGCATCGAACTCTATAATGTCGTTTTCTCCAAAACGCAAAAGATTTCCGTGGAATCCTTGATGTCTGTCACAGAAGACATTACTTATTTGGATAATCTGTTAATACTTGAGTGAGCTTTAAATCTAATGAATTGAAAAAGGGTTGTCTCGATTGAGACAACCCTTTATTATTATTCTTTATCCGTCCGGTCAGATATTACTCGTAATAGTAGATAATATCAGCTACAGAATACTTCGACTTAGCGATTCTCTGCTTAGGCTTCGATACCTCTGAAATAGGCTGCGGGCAGTAAGGCATACAGAAGTCGCCGGAAGACTGGTCAGTAAGTATACCGAAATTTTCGTTATTGTCGAAAGTATGGAAACCCTGGCATTCGATTCGGCCGTAAATATTCTGACGTGTCTTTGTATTAGCAGGACCACCGCCGCCGGTACCTGTAATAGGACCGAAGTTAGATTGGCCATACAAGCCTACATAAGCTTCGATCGTGACATTAGGACCGAGTGCTATAGCATTGCTTCCAACACCATAGATGAAGAAGCAAGGTCTTGCAATACTATCGTAATACTTAGAATAATCGATTACAGTAGAACCCTTCTTGTAGCTGTTGCTCCAATATGAACCTGTAAGAGCTTTCTTACTTTCAGATTCCCAGTTGTGGCTTCTGATATAGCTTGCTATCTGAGAAGCACTGCCGCAACCCGGTCTGCCGGGTACTGAGATGAAACCACAGGAACAGAGGACATTCTTTCCGCCGTCAGCATCCAGCTTATCGTTGTTATGGCCAAGCTGAATCTTTGCACCGCTCTCCAAGATAACAAGAACAGGCTTAGTCTCGTCAGGGTTGTAGATAGCAAAGATGATTCCTCTTAAGTAGAATTTCGTATTACCCTTGAAATAGAAACGATACTCATCACCCCTGGAACCGTCGATGGCTATAACAATAGGCTTATATCTATATGATTCGCCGCCGGCTCTTACTGCACTATCAGTTTCTTTAGATCCCTGTACGTAATAATATCCGGGTGTCAGAGTAGTATCTGATGTAATAGTATTAATGTTAAGTATTTTCGAAGGTGTAGTGCTGTTTGCAGCATACTTATATGAAGGATAAGTCTTGGTTACAGGGTGAACAATGTACTTCTTGCCGTTAGGGATAAAAGTACCGTGTGTGAAAGTCTCGCCTGTAGGGCTGTAAGTATCGTAATCAAGTTTTACTGTACCGTCACTGGTAAGTACGTCACCATCCGGACAAAGCTTGCTGAAAACAGAATCAGCTGTCGGGAACGGATTTGAAGACTGGCTGTAATTCCATCCCTGATATCTCTTAACGTTCTTAACGATATCACTCGGAACGCTGGAATATGCAGCATTCTTAACATCATATGTAACAGAGGATGAACCCTTCTGTCCGGTCTTATTCTGAACCTTTGTTTCTCCGCTTTTAATGCAGTTGCCTGCGCTGTCAACGAAGTAGCAGTTTCTTCCGGTCTTCTTAACTACGTCTCTGATCTTTCCGTTGCCGTCATTAGTGTCGTTCTGAACCGATCTGTTGGAGAAGATGAAGTTTGAACCTGAAATCGCGTCACCCCAAAGGTCGATGTTTCCGCTTGAATTGAGGCCCATGCCCGGAGCATCACCAGTCTTACCGATGAAGTAGATATCTCCCTTAATGCTCATTGTTGATCTTCCGACCATCTTAGCGCCGTCAAGGAAAATAAGCTTATTGTGATAAGTATCGCCGCCGCCTAAAGCGATGCTGGTCGAGTCGTTACCAAAGACTACATCTGAGAAAAACTGTGAGTCAGATGTCTGAGCATAAACGCCGCCTCTCATAACAACGTTGTTATCAGTAGGAGTACCGATAGCGGGATTCCACATTCCGACGCCGCTCGTAAACTTCAGCTCGGCAATGCCTACGCCGCCGGCAACCTCGATCTGGTTCTTAAACTGCGAACCGAAGACCGGGTCAGAGGATTCAGACTTTAAGACAACCTGAACATTCTCAGTTGTATCGCCGATAGTTGTTGAGAAATCACAGTAAATAAAATCGCCGTCAGTAGGATCGGGATAAATATCCAGATAGGTGCAGTTGTTCTCAGCCTCAGACATGCCGGGGACATTCGGAACGCACATCTTAACCTTTGTCTTGCCGGTACCATGAGTCTTACCCATGATAGCCTCGAGATCATTATCCGTGATCTCCTGCATCTTAAGTGCTTCTAAGAAAACTTCGGAAGCAGCAGTAACCGTAAGACGAGCCTGGCTCTGGTATGCTGTCGAATACAGACGGCGTCTTGTTGCCTGTGTGAGCATCATAGCAGATGCAATGAAGATCATTGCGAGTGCCAGGATGAGAACAACGATGACAAGAATTGCGCCCTTCTTGCTCTTCTTTGACTTAACTAATCTTTTAATCATAAGAAGCACCTTCCTTCTTTATGGTCTTAAGTTGCATATTTTACTGTGTTTGGCGGGAATACCCCGCACAATTCACCTAATTATCTGAGCCTATTTTAAGACATATTAATTCAAATTTCAACAGAAAATTCGAATTTTGCTAACTATTTTTACATAGTTTGTTAACATTTTGTTTACAAACTATGTTTCGTTCACATCTTCCTCAATTTTCTCGACCGGTTTGCCCTTTTCGCCGTATTTATCGAATTCTTCTTTTTTAGAAGCTACGAGCCAATAATCGTTCTGGGTGGCAAAACGCATTACGGATGCCGCATAGTAGTTGCCAGCCCTGTTCTTCTTGACCCTGGTCCTGGAAAAGAGCTCGCCGTGCTCCCTGCATTCGAGCAGAGCATATTGGGACTTTCTGATCCTAAAGCTCGGGATCTTTACCGAGAGCTTTGTGCCGCACAGCGGACAGGAAGCCATGAAATTCTTTGATGTTGCAAAAGCGCTGATGCTGTCCAGACATTCGGGGCCCACAAAACTGAAATCGGACGGAATGTCAGGATCGATCGAAGAACTTGAGATAGCCGATATGACTTCTGAAGGCTTGTTGTGCCTGAATATCGCCTCAAAGACCGCGCCTGTGTAGTGAGCATCGGCTGTAGCGCTGTGGAAATATTCATTTTTATCAATATTATAGAAATCAACTGCAGCCTCTACACTTCTCTGCATTCCCTGAAGACCCGCAAAAAGCGAGAATATGGGCTGAAGATCAAGAAAGAACATTCCGAGTTTGGAATCCATTTCGAAGAACTCAAGATTCATCTTGAGCATAGACGGGTCAGAACTGCCCCAGCCAACCAGGATCGCGTCACCGCAGAACTTCCGGAAACGCGTATATACATCTTTGAACGGTTCTCCGTTCAGAAGATCAGCATTCTTCTTGTGGGTAACTTTCTTTACGTGATAGTGAAGCTTCGTATATTTAACGGGTGCAATATCGGCAGAGAAAGAATCCCTGTACAACAGCTCTCCGTTATCATATACATATTTCAAAGCACCGATCTCGATTATCTCGCCGGTCAGCCTGCTGACGTCAAAGGGATATTCCTTCCCCGGCATCGGCTGATTCCATTCCATGTCAAATACAACGAATTCGGTTCCGTCTGTGATCTTCTTACTAAGCATTCGTGGTGTTTCCTTCGCCGGATACTGTCTTCTTTTTATTATACCTTTGCGTTAAAGGAATTGCGATAAAGCACAGCGCGGCAACAGCACTTATCAGAACACCGGGTACTATTCCGGAGTCCTTGCGCTCAACAGAAACTTCCATATTATCCTCACCATTGCATTCGAATGTGCATGCGATCTTACCGAAGAATTCGAATGTATCGCGGTATTTTCCGCCGATCTTTACTCTCGTATCATCATATGAATAAGGCAGAATGAGTGTGTTCGTGCCTGTAAGTTCCCTTGTCCCTATCGTGAACCCGGAAGATGCCGCGTTTCCTGATAACTTCTTTATGCCGTTAAGGGCATTCTCGTTAAGCTTATATAAAGCGATATAGCATACTTCCTCGCCTTCGGAACTGATCGTGAAATCCAGCTTCACTTCACCTTCTCCGACATCCAGTGCAGTGAGGAACGGTCCGGTGAAGGTCTTTTCGCTCAGTCCGTCAGAAGACTTAATCTTAACTTCTGCGCCTTCCATGGCCGTGCAGTAGATAAAGAGTCTTTCTCCGGCGATCACATCAAAAGGCTCAAAGTTATAGATGTTCGTTCCCACATCAAGTCCGTATCTGTCCGGTCCCTTGATGAACATCTCATCCTCATCACCTTCAGGTGTTATGAAGATCTCTTCAAAGAGTTCTTCGTCGTTTATGTTGTTTGAAATGAAATTGATCCCGTCGATTGCCGAATCCTCGAATTCGAAAATGCTGAGATCCGCATTAACCACCTGATAGTCATCTGCACTGTTTATGGCCGGCAGATCAAAATCACTGTCGAATATGAGGTCCTGCGCCGCTCCGTCGCCATATTCCGGAACGAAATACTGCTCTACGGTGGGTTTGGAGATCGTGTTATTAAACATGACGAATGCCGTATTGATTCCCACAAATGCATAGACTGCAATAACGATAACGGTCTTTGCTCTGTTCGTGAGCTTGTCTTTTGCGAGCGCATAGACCAGTCCGGATTCCAATAAGATCGCTATAAAAGTAGCTACAAGTATCGGAGCTGCGAGAGTTGTGCCTGCCGTTGAATTGTTGGCGACCACCAGGAAAGCCAGAGGGATCAGGCATGTTGCTATAAACTCGCCGCGGGTCAGTGTCCTGATGTTCTTAAGGCCTATTCCTGCAATGAAGAATACCAGGACTCCAAGGCAGATAAGTCTTGCGGATACAAGGATCGCTGATGCGCCGAATATGCTCAATGTCTCGTTTACAAATGATGAACAGCAGGTAATGTAGAAGACTGCCGTAAGAACTCCCGATGCAACCTTAAGCCTTACAGGGACAGACTCGTTTAAGGCAAATGCGATGACTGCCGTAATTGTCAGTATTCCTACATAGAATACCGGTGCGGAATTCATTACTATGCTTCCCGAACGGAGTAAAAACATGCCTCTGATAAGGTCATAGACCGTATAAGAGACCTTTGCCTTTGAGAAGCTCTCTGAGATATTCACATCGAATGCCATGGCATAAAAGCCGGGGACAGAGAAGGCCGCCGTAAGGATAAGTCCCGTAAGGATGCTGCCCAATGCCTTGAGCCAGGATGAGAAGGCCATCTTAAATGTCTTATAAAGTCCGAATGACATTAAAAGACTGATAAGGATCATGGCAGGAATACCCGTAAGTATTCCGAATCCGCCCGTCGCACCGAGACCGAATGAGGCGATGCAGACAAGAGAAAACGACTTCCATGTCCTCTTCTTATAATACGAATCAACGGCTGACATAAGTACGGGCATCATGACCGACATATTCATGATCTCTGCAAGCTGCGCGGTAAAGATCACCTGGGATGAGAAAGCATACATGACTCCCAAAAGCAGTGAGAACAACCTCGAGAGCTTTAAGTGCTCAGACATGAAGTAATACATAGCTGAAGCACAAAGTCCGAATCTTACAAAATAACCGGTCATGAGGACAGCTTTTGCAGCTGCCTGGGGAAGGAGCAGGGCCAGATAGAAGAAAAGATCAAAATGGACAAATGTCAGTAGTCTCCACAGACCGGAGCCGGCATTTCCTGACTTGATCAGATCAATGTCGTCAAGCGCAATGTTGATCCCGTAGACAATGCTGTCGCTCATCGGACCGGAACGCATGGAAAGACCTTCCGGAAGGATCTTGCCGGGTTCTATCTTAAGTCCTGCATAATATGCAAGTGCGGCGATCAGGACAGATGCCAGGAAGCAGAATATCAGGCCCTGATTTTCTTTCAGTTTTCCTTTGGCATTATTCATCTTTCACCTCCGGATCACTTGCGTCTTCCGCATGGCTTCCGTCTGCATTATCTGATTCATTCTGTGCGCCGGAAATACCGTCTTCACCATTCATCACTGCTGATACGGGAACTTCCTCGACAGGAGCAGCATCGGCCTTGGCAGCCTTTTTCCTGCTGATAACAGAAGATACTGAGATTATCAATGCAATCGATATGACCGATGCGATGCTTATGATAAGTCCTGCCTTAAAGCCTGCAGGTGTGTATTTAAGCGAGATGTCGTGGCTTCCGGCAGAAAGCCTGATTCCCATGAGGGCATCCTGGATAGGTGTGATCTCGGCATTTTCGCCGTCAACAACTGCGCTCCAGCCCTCTGCATAAGGAATCGAGAGGAATAAGAGCCCGTCTTCCTTAACATCGATATGGCCTGACATAGATGTCGTATCATAATCGGTTACAATAAGCTGCTCGTCAGAGAACTTCTCAAGCATCCTGTCATAGCCTGCCCTGTCGAGCTGATAGCCGTACAAAGTGATATTTGAGCTTGGTGACTCGGAATACTTAACGTAAACTTCGATCGGAGTTCCGTCAAATACACCGCAGGTAATGATCTGGAAGCTCCTGATCTCGAATTTCCTTGTCTTATCGCCGCACTTGATCGTTACGTTGCCGCCCTTTTTCGAATTCGCGTACATATAGATATCGGAACCGATGTCGGCATCTTTGATCGTAACATTAAATGAATACTCATTATTCTGGACGTTGCTTGAGGTCGTAAATGCCATAGCCGAACTCTCACGGTCTACCGTCATAAGACCTGAAGTCTCACCGGCAATAAGTGTTACGGGCTTATAAACATCGTCTGCGCCCATGCTTCTTACCAGGTCATTTGTCTTGGCGAAGACATTGAGATTATTATCATAATCCGGTGCATAATCGATGACGGCAGGATCTGTCATGAAGCCTACACTTAAGGCATCCTTGTTAGCCCAGGAGCTTATGACCTTGCCTTTGTATTCCTGTTCGAACAGATCGGGAACGGCCTGTGTCTTATCAACCTCAACGAGATTCCTTACATTGAGGAGCGTGGCCGTAACACGTGTAAGGCCGGCGTTTCTCAAACCGTTGATATTATTGTTATGGAAACCGTAGTTTCTCATGTATTTTACGAAGCTCTCTCTTGCCGTTGAAGAGAAGATCGACAGACCCTTAACATTATAAAGGGACTGCAGATCGCAGACATTGTTCGGGAAAAGTTCGGATCTCTCGAAGTTCATATGGCCTTCAGATCCCTCTGCCTGCTCAACATAGGCATATACGTCTTTGTGATTTCTTCCGTAAGGGGCATAGCTCGTAAAGCCCTCGTGCTTGCAGACAAGGCCTATCGTTATAAGAGACGCTGCAAACATCTCGATCATCATCGTAACGGTAAGGAGTGTCTCTAAGAAGAACTCACTCTTCTTAACATTGATGTTGCTTACGGTATGAAGCGCCGCGCCCTGGATAATAAGGAACAGAAGCGTTACGCCGATCTGGAGATAGCCTTCATTGCCCGAGCCGAACTTCTCGTAAAGGATAAGGAAAGCAGCCGAACTCAAGACCGCCCCGGTGACGTATTTCACGCCAAGGCTCCTTATCCTTCTTATGGTCAGGAATCCTATGAACACCAGAAGGAAGCTCATAATAAAGGATTCCCTGTAAGGGATCTGGTTCGGGAAATGCATTCCGTGCCAGATGAAATTGAGCGTACGGTTGGTAAGGCTTAAGTACATTACCGCAAGGAGAACGCCAAAAACGATCTTGTGCTTAAGCTTGATCCCTGTCCTCTTGGGGAGCAGGAAGAACAAAGGCAGCAGGAGAACTATAACAATGCCGCTGTATACATTTGCCATACCGTCTCTGATATTCGGATTTGCCGCTACCATAAGTCTTCCGAAGAAGTCGAAAAGGTCATTCTGAAGACCGTAATCGACCTTAAGCTTGTCGCCCGTGGCTGAGCAGTTCTTAAGGATCAGATATGTCGGGACGGTAAGAGCCGCAGAAGCGCCTGCTGCGAGAATGCTCGAACAGGCGAAGCGGAAAGCTGCGCCTATAAAAGTCTTAAAGCAAAGCCTGCCGGGATCTTCCTTGGGCTTCTCCCCTGAGAAAAGGCAGAGATAATATGCAGGAGCAAAAAAGACCATGAACAGGCAGAGGAAATAGCCTGCATAGTAGTTGCTCGCGATCGCGATCGCAAGGGTAATAATGTAAAGTCCGACCTTGCGGTCTAAAAGAAGTCTCTTTAATCCCAGGGCAATGAGCGGAAGCAGGACGACCGCATCGCACCACATTATGTTCCAGAAAAAAGATATGAACCAGCCGCAAAGAGCATATGAAGAGCTGAAGACCACAGTGATGTTGTCTATTCTCCTGTTGTCGTTGGAAGACAGGAACAACAGCATGAACAGAGATGCCAGGCCTGCACGGAAGCAGGTAACGAACTCGATGAATATCGGCATCGTCTTAGCGGTAAAGAACAAAGAGAAGATATTAAGCGGGCTTGCGGCATAGTTCGCAAAGGCGGCGTAATACTCCTGTCCCAGGCCGTCATTCCAGCTGTAGAACAGCGAATCTCCGGAAAGGACCTTATCCCTGAACGCTACGAGGAACGGACAGTATTGGTGGTATAAATCGACAGTAAGTATCGTCCTGTCGCCGAAAGGATAACAGCCCGTGACTGCAAACGCCGCAAGGACCGTAAGAGCCGGAAATAAAAAAGCCAGTAAAAACTGAGGCCAGAACTCCTTCAAAAGACCTAAAGTGCCTCTTTTTTCCTTCAGAATTGAACTAGGTTTTCCCCACATAAATATCCTTAATTTATTATTCTTAGATTACAAACGTGTTAATAATAGCACAAATTGACCGTGTTGTTTCTTCTTTTATGGTAAAGTGTCCTTAGCCTGTATCTTATTTAAAGGGGAAAATATGAAGGGTAAAAACAAAAACAATAACGATAAAACAGCCCGTAAGCCGGAGGCTGGCGAGGCTTCTGCATATTCCGAGGTCTTGGACTCTTCCGAGAACAAGCCTACAGACGATTTTATGGACACTCCCACTGAGTCGTCCAAGAAGAGCGTAACTTTAAGCGATCTCGCCGAGATCGATCCTGAGCTTCTTACCGGTAAGTCAACAGAGACCGCAAAGGCTCCCAAGCGCCTTTCCCTGCCTGAGAGCAAAGGCAGCAAGCTCAAAGAACAGCCCGAGATACCCGTGATCCCGACAGAGATCAATCTTGACAAGAACGAAGCCGCACTCGAGAAGTTTCATATCAGACGCAACGCCGGCATCGTCTTTGTTGTCCTCGGTGTGCTGCTGATAACCATCATTGCAGCCGTAACTTTCGCTCTTGATACGGGAATGGACACTTCGTTCATCAGCCCCCTTACCGTTCACGGCAGAGACATCTCGAGCGGTGAATTCAGCTTCATGTACCATTACGAGCTGTTAAGCGAGGGTGTCGACCTTTTCGCTGCAGACGCCGAACAGAAGCTCTTATCACCCTATCTTGACGACGACAGCTTCGCAACATACAGAGATTACTTCAGATATGTAACTGCCCAGGACTTCCAGAAGATGGAGATCCTCTATGACGACGCGACGGCTCAGGGTTATTCGATCGAGAAGGCCCACTATGACCGTGCCGGCGCATATATCAACTGGCTTAAGAGCAAGGCAGACGAGCTTGGCGTTCCGCTCGACACCTATATAAAGGGCGTATTCGGAACCCAGGTAGATGAACAGATCATCATCAACACCCTTGCCAGAAAGTACTTTACCGATGACTACGCCGACGGCGAGAAGCTCATCCAGCTCTCCGCTACGGATGACCAGGCCGAAGAAGCATACAGCCAGTCCAGAAACAGCTACGATCTCGTAAGCTATAAGATGATCCATATGACTTACGACCAGAGAGAACAGGCGTTCATCGATACGGCAAATCTCCACGCCCAGGCAATTCTCGACGCCATGAAGGGCGATCCTGCCAAGTTTGAATCCTGCGCTGCGCCTTATTTCTCCGGAGTTTATAAGAATACCCTTCAGGAAAAGGACTCCACCCTCATCCCGAACTGCCGCTATGATGACTTCTCACATGACGACATCAGGAACTGGCTTTTCGATGAGGCCAGAAAAGAAGGCGACGGCGTTCTCATTCCTGACGATAACGGATTCCCAATCATCATCGTATTCGTTTCAAGAGTCCGTATGTCCGAGAAGCTCCGCAACTGCTACATTATCGCTGCCAATGTCCAGGCTGAGGACATGACACCCGATAAGGCTGCTACCCAGGCGCTTTCCCAGGAGATATACGACTATATCGATGATGCGGACAGCTGCAACGAGGTCGAGAACCGTTTCAACGACTATATCCTTGCAGGACAGCTTTCAGTGCTCCACGACAGCCAGATCTTCAAGAATAAGCTCGATCCCGCTCTTTCATCCTGGATATTCGCTGATGAAAGACAGTTCGGTGATAAGACCCTGATCGAGGTTGACGGCACTTTCTATGTACTCTACTTTATCTCCGAATCACCCAATCCGGAGTGGTATGACATGGTAAACAGCTTCCTTCGGATGAACAACCTTCAGCAGTTCATCCAGTCAAAAGCAGAAGAATACACCTATTCTTTTAACAGTGACGGATTAAATCAGATTAAGGACGTACCGTAATAAGGACTGATCACTTAGCCCAGATTGCTCATGCCGAACTGCTGGACAAGTACAACTATGATCGCGAAAACAAAAGACAGGAGCATAGCTCCGATGAGTATCCAAGCCAAAACCTTGGTTCCGAAATTTTTGCCTTCTCCGCGCATATAATTACTTCCTTAGATTAAATTACGATTGACTTCAGTAGTCTGCACTGTCGCCTATTGTCATGTTCAGGGTGACTTCCTTGCCGTCACGCTCGACAATGACCTCGACCGTATCGCCTACCTTATGTTTATCGCGCACTCTAATAATATCACCGGTCTCTTTTATTTCAACACCGTCAAAACGGATCACCTTGTCGCCAAGTTCAAATCCGGCCTTGTCAGCAGGGCCGTCCTTAACGATCTCTGCTACATATACACCGCCCCTGGCTCCGAAATAAGAATCGTCTTCAACATACTGAAGTGATACTCCGAGATACGGGCGCCCTACTACTTTGCCGTAATTGATGATGCTCTCGATGATCTTCTTTACAGAATTGACCGGGATGGCAAAACCGAGGCTCTCAGACGTGGATGTTACGATCTTGGCATTAGTGATACCGATTACCTCACCGAAGGAATTGATGAGAGGACCGCCGCTGTTGCCCGGATTGATGGCAGCGTCAGTCTGGATGATGTCCACAAAATAACCGTTGCGGTTGATCTCTCTTAAAGGAGCGGAAATAACGCCTACCGTAACCGAATCGTCGAACCTGCCCATGGCGTTGCCGATGACGATGGCAAGTTCGCCTGCCTGAAGATTATCAGAATCGCCCATGGTAACGCTTGGGAGCTTTCTGTCCGAAGTTACCTTAAGGACTGCGATATCTGTCTGGACATCGCATCCTACGATCTCGGCTCTTACAGGGCTCTCCTCATCAGGAAGATTGACCATAACATAATATGTGCTTACCGACCGGTCGGCTATGACAACAACATGCTGGTTTGTGACTATATATCCGTCATCAGTGATAATGAAGCCCGTGCCTGAACCGATCTTGGTCTCTTTACCGTCATCTGCACAGATGATGCTTATCGGCACTGTCGCAGGGCTTACCTTCTTTACGATATCTACTGTCGTCATCCTCTGCTTGTTAACTGAAGATGCCTCCTCTATCGAGAACCAGGGTTCCGGCAGTTCCGAAGGTTCGCTGTTTGCGGAGGCTTCGATGGATTCTATGGCTCCTTCAGAATCTTGAACCTTCTTATCTTTGAATATCCTCGTATAGGACATTACCCCTTCAAGGCCGGTATTAAGCTTGAATATATAGATGGTCTGGAAACAGGAAAACAACACACAGATAAAAAGGACCACCGACATGACCGCCAGCGTATGACGGAATGTCCGCTCCTTCGGATCAACCGCAGAATTCTTTCTCTGTTCTTCATTCTGCTCTGTGTTCTGATTCTCCATATCTGTTCCTTTCAGATCTTAGGTTTGCTTAAGTTTAATCTAAATGCTCCAATTATTCTGGGCGATTTTGGTCTAAATCGCAAGTTCAGGAGATATCTGTTTTCGCGCCCTGCATAAGAAGGCTCTCAGGATCTTTGAGTTCCAGCGCCCCGCCCGTAAGATCCAGGCAATATCTGACGGCCTCGTCTCCGGCTTCTTGAGGTACGATGATATCGAAAACAACATCCTGCCCGTATTCGATATTCCCTAAAGTCCAGCCCGAAGCTGAAGCCTTTCTGGATAACATCTCGAAAGCAGGATAAGAGATATTCCTTCTCCACTTAAGAGCGGGGATCAGGACGACCGGATCGCCGGCTTCAAGGGCCAGCCTCCCGCTGTCCGAATAAGCTCTTCTAAGTCCGCCCGTTCCGAGAAGCGTCCCTCCGAAATATCTGGTAACGCAGATAAGAGTGTCCGTAAAACCATTCGAAGTGAGGAGTTCAAGCAGCGGCTGCCCTGCAGTGCCCTGCGGTTCACCGTCATCGCTGGATTTCTGTCTGGCATTCTCACCACCTGTGACCCACGCATAACAAAGATGCCTTGCGTCAGGATATTTCTTGCGCTCGGCAGCCAGAAATTCCGCTGCCTGCTCGGGTGAACTTATATGGAAACTCCTTCCGATAAAGACCGACTTCTTAACTTCGATCCTGGAATCGCCAATCCTGCTTATCGTGATGCTGCGGCTCAATCCTTGATGCTCTCCCTGTACTTCTGGTAAGCCATCATCAAAAGGGATTTGTCCTGGCTGTATGTGATCTCGTCCAAAGCCTTTGCGACCTCAACGAACTTGCATTCGATCGTGCCTGATTCAGGGAAAGCCTTGCACTCTTCGCTCGTGCTCTCCATTACAAACCATGAGATGTTGTTGTGAACGGGCTTCCTTCTTGAGACTGAGTAGAACTCATAATTGGTCTTGCCGCACGGAGCTATGACTCTTGCCTCAACGTCAGTCTCGATCTTGACTCTGTCCTTCGCAAAAGCTGATAAGGAAAGATCCGCACTGCTCTTAACAGCACCTTTGGGGAATCCCCATTCATGCTTATCGTTGCTGACAAGCAAAACCTTGTCTCCTGCGAAAACGATACCACCTGAACAGTTGCGAACTATCATATCCTACCAACCCGGAAATCAAATATTTATAATCTGATTTTATCACAGGAAGGCCTACTTTTCTTAATGTCATTTGTTCTTTTGCGGACAGGTCTGTATAATTGTCTGTATGTTAAATAATAATGACAATAATATGGGATTTCAAAATCAGGACAGTCCTGAGCTGATAAAGCTCAGGAAGCTGCTTAATATCCTGCTCTCTGTTTCCGCGATCCTCGCAGTCGTATTGATCACTTTGGGCGTAACCAAGATCATCAAATACGTAAACACAGAGGAGACCGACATCAGCATTCCCATATTGGTAACAATAAGTTCCGAGAGCACGACTTATACCGAGCCCATTGTTTATCACACAGAGCAGCTCGCGGCATCCGAACTTGCCGACAGCTACTGGCGTCCCCTCCCGGAGATCGCCGAAGCGGACGTTAAGACTCCCGAGCACTTTGAAGTCAAGGGCTTATATATGGGAACCTGTTCAAATATCGATTACGCGATCGAGCTCTGCAAGAACAGTGAACTCAATGCCGTTGTAATCAATCTCAAGCAGGAGTACGGTATTCCCTTCAAAACAAAGAACGAGACAGCCAGAGAGATCGGATATGTCTGGGACGCTTATGACATCGATAAGGTAATCAAGAAGTGCCACGATAACGGTGTCAGAGTCATCGGCCGTGTCGTATGCTTCAACGATTCCCTTGCAGCCGAGCATTTCCCCAAAAGAGCTATAACCGATTCTTCCGGCAACGTAGTAAGATTCAGCAACGAAGGCAATAACCCCTTCTTAAGCCCTTATAATACCGAGAACTGGGATTACCTGATCGACATAGCATTAGAAGGCGTAGAGCACGGCGTCGATGAGATCCAGTTCGACTACGTCCGTTTCCCTGCAGGTTCAACCAAGAACAAGGCTAAGCCCTACTACGGTGAGGAAGGCAAGACTCCTACGAAGGCAGAGGCCGTCAACAGGTTCCTTCAGGAAGCCAGGATCAGGATCCAGGATACTTACGGCATCCCTGTTTCCGCGGACATCTTCGGTATCGTCTTAACATCCGAACTCGACGCAGGTATTATCGGCCAGGACTTCGAGACACTCGGCATGACCGGTGTAGATTCCTGCTGTCCGATGTTATATCCTTCACACTACGCTTTGGGAACGATGCTCGCAGGTCACGTTTACAAGACACCTGATAAAGAGCCCTATCTCATCGTCTATAATGTTTTGCTCGAATGCCGTTCAACCTATGTCCAGCCGGGCTTTACGGCAATGAGGCCTTATCTGCAGGCATTTACGGCTTCTTACATCGGCAAGGGCAATTACATAGAATACGGCTACAGGGAGATCAACTCACAGATCAAGGCCATTCATGACGTCGGAATATATGAGTTTATCCTTTGGGATCCGAAGTTCAGTTATCCGAAGGGCAACTACGACGGAAATATGTCAGTTCAGACAGATTGAAACTGACTGATTCTAAGCATAAAATATGTAGGTTATTTATTTTAGAGGTGACAACATGCTTGATATTAAATTCTTACGTACCAATCCGGACATCGTTAAACAGAACATCAAGAACAAGTTCCAGGACGAGAAGCTTCCCCTGGTTGACCAGGTAATCGAACTCGATAAGGAGTTCCGCGAGAGCAAGACACGCGCAGAGGCATTAAGAGCTAACCGCAACAAGGTCAGCAAGCAGATCGGCGCTCTCATGGCTCAGGGCAAGAAGGACGAAGCTGAAGTTGTAAAGAAGCAGGTCACAGATATGGCTGACGAGCTCGAGGCACTCTCTGTAAAGGAGACTGAGCTTGAAGAACAGATCAGAAAGATCATGCTCGTTATCCCTAACATCATCGATCCTTCCGTTCCGATCGGCAAAGACGATTCCGAGAACGTAGAGATCGAGAAGTTCGGTGAGCCTTTCGTTCCTGATTTCGAAGTTCCCTATCACGTAGACATCATGGAAAAGCTTGACGGCATCGAGCTCGACCAGGCAAGAGAGACATCCGGCAACGGCTTCTATTACTTAAAGGGTGACATCGCAAGACTTCACTCCGCATGCCTGTCCTATGCACGTGACTTCATGATCGACCGCGGATTCACATATTACATCCCGCCTTACATGATCAGATCTTCCGTCGTTACAGGCGTTATGAGCTTTGCAGAGATGGAGAACATGATGTACAAGATCGAGGGCGAGGACCTCTACCTCATCGGCACTTCCGAGCACTCCATGATCGGTAAGTTTATCGATACGATCACGGATGAGGACAAGCTCCCCCAGACACTCACATCCTACTCCCCTTGCTTCCGTAAGGAAGTCGGCGCTCACGGCATCGAAGAGCGCGGCGTATACAGGATCCACCAGTTCGAGAAGCAGGAGATGATCGTTGTCTGCAAGCCTGAAGACTCCATGACATGGTACAACAAGCTCTGGCAGAACACAGTAGATTACTTCCGTTCACTCGACATCCCCGTAAGAACGCTTGAGTGCTGCTCCGGCGACCTCGCTGACCTTAAGGTTAAGTCCTGTGACGTTGAGGCATGGTCTCCCAGACAGAAGAAGTATTTCGAAGTCGGCTCCTGCTCCAACTTAGGCGACGCTCAGGCAAGACGTCTCAAGATCAGGATCAGAGGACCTGAGGGCACATACCTTGCCCACACTCTTAACAACACATGCGTCGCTCCTCCGAGAATGCTCATCGCCTTCTTAGAGAACAACCTCAATGAAGACGGCTCCATCAGGATCCCTGAGGCATTGAGACCTTACATGGGCGGCAAGTCCGTAATCGAAGTTAAGAAGTGATCAGAAACACATCAAGTTATTCAGGGGATATCTCAAGATTGAGATATCCCCTTTTTTGTTTGGATTTGAGGCTTCTCGCCGATTGACGAAAAAGTGTACGGCTTTACCCTAATCTGTCACAGTTTCTGTCAAATTGACTTTGATTGACAAAAACCGTGTATGGTTTTGCCTCAATCTGTCATTTTTTCTGTCAATAAGGGCTACAAGCAGATATGCCTTTAAATGAAAAGAGGTTGCCTCATATGAGACAACCTCTCGGATTACTACTTTAGCAAAGAACCTTACGCTCTTTCAACTTTGCCGGAACGAAGGCAACGAGTGCAAACGTTCATTGACTTGGGGGTGCCGTCAACAACAACCTTAACTCTGTGTACGTTAGCCTGCTGCGTAGTAAGCGCGCGTCTTGAAATCTGTGAACGCGTGATTCTAATCTTTCTGCCGAAGAACATATCTTTCTGGCAAACTTCACACTTAGCCATGCAAACACCTCCTGTTAGAATTCAAATGCCTAAGAATAATACCACAACCGATTTAAGAGTGCAACAAGTTTTTTAGCCGCTTTGCAAAGTAATCGGACTTTTTTTCAGGTTAGGTCACCTTGCTGCTGAATATGCGCCTTATCGTTATGATTCTTTCACATATTGCGTCGCCCGAAGAGAAATTACGGAGCCTTACCGTGGTCCTCGCAGGCGAGATCATAAAGAGCGTTCCGGTATCCGTGCAGACGGCCATCTCATATATGGATTTGTCACTCGGATCCTTGGGGTTCGATAAGAATATTATGTCGCCCGGAAGGATCTGGTCGATCATTATCTTACCCGTAACGGCGTCAGGCTGGGGAATGATCTCCGTGCCCGCCTTGGCCTGCTCCTCCATCGTTCTGGGGATCTTTATGCCGTTTACTTCGGCACTTACATAAACAACGCCGTTTACGGAAGCACCGTCTATGGACATGCCGTTCTGGATATATCTGCTGTTAACAAAGGTAAGCACCGAGCTCACAAAATAACGGCTGGATACTTCTTCCGTCTGTGCTCTGGGCGGAAGCTCGATAACACCGGATGAACCGATCCATCCCGTATCGCCGCCCGGAAGCGCTACCTGGTAAACGCCTTCTCTCTTAATATCCGCATAAAGCACGGTATTCATCATTACCTTCTTGATCAATGTACCGTTGCTCGCGTGGGTCATGACGTTCTTCGAAGGGTCAGATACTATGAGCTTAAACTGGTGGATGTCGGGTTCGATCGAATCCGTATCGTCAACAAGACTGGACTCCCTGACAAAGCCCGTGAGGCCGTCCATGGTCTCGATCCTGCAATAACCGTTCTTGGCGGAGCTGACATACTTGACCGGCTCGTTGAAAAGCACCTCGGCAATTCTCGTTGTGGACGGGTCAGGTTCGCTCATTAACGCTACCGTGCTGTCCTTAACAACCCTGAAGCTCTCGTCTTCATATTCAAGATTGATCACAGGCTCGACGAAGAGTTCGATGTTCGTACCTTTGAAGAGGTCAGGCAGTACTCTCGGGAGAATGTAGAATACGCCGACTATAAGAAGGATGAAAGCTGCAACTGCGATCGCCAGGCTTATGAATTTCCTCTTCTTAACGCCGCCTAACGTCGCCTGCTTGCCTGAAAGGCCCCACTTCTCCTCCATGTCTTCGGCGCTGCCGTACTGCTCTTTGCCCTCATCCATATCCTTGAGGAAAGGCAGATTTACGGGGCGCTCCAAGTGCCTTATCGTCTTGGGCGGGATCTCTCCTCCCACCTGTGGCTTCTTCTTGCGCTCGAAAATCTTGAAGATTCCGCCGCTCTCAAGCTTATCCCGTCTCTTCATCCTTGCTTCTCCACAAGCATCACGCAGTAAGCTGTCGCCATTCCGCCGTCATGCGAAAGACTAAGGGAGACAGAGCTCATTCCAAGGGCATTCGCGTGTTCCAGAGCGCCGCCCGTAAGCTTAACGCCCGGCATTCCGCGTCCGTCCTTAACGACTTCGATATCGTGCATTCCGACACCTTCGCTCATAAGGCCTGTGCCAAGTGCCTTGCCGACCGCTTCCTTGGCGGCATATCTTGCGGCATAACGCTCAGCCTTCCTGTTAATATCCCTTATGGAATTGCAGTATTCTATCTCAGCTGCGGTAAAGCACTTATCGATAAAAGACTGATTGTTGTCTTCTATCTTCTTTACGAACCTTGATACATCAACGATGTCGATCCCGCAGCGAACATTCATCGGAAGAATATTACCTGCCTTCCGAAGATATCTTCTTAGCGGACTGAAGCTTGCCGCTGATCCTCATATCGCACTTCTTTACCAGTTCATTCACCGGGAAAGGCGTTACGAGCACGGTGTTAAGCCTTGAAGCCGCTCTTGTTTCCAATAATGTATTCAGCACTGAACCTACGTTGTTAGAAAGCGTTACGGTATCTGCAAAGTCATCGACTACAAGGAAATCGATATGCTTAAGTGCTTCTAACGTATCGGTTCCTAATGCCGACAGTTCTTCACATTTGGCGTAATATGCGCTCTTGCCGAGTTTTATCGCAGTCTTACACACGCAGATCGACAGGAATGTCTTGCCTGTCTGCGGGGGTGCAGAATAAACATAGATGTATGATTTGGATTCTTCCCGGCTCTTGCCGATCAGTTCTTTAAGTAGATCATTCATCATGCCCTTGATCTTCTTTCTGCCGGAAGCATCACCCAGATAATCATCCCTGTAATTCTTCATCTTATAGGACGGGTAATCAGCCATTCCGCTCTGTTCATAGCACATCTCGAGCTCATTCTCCCTGCAGGAACAGACACTGACCTTACCGTCAGCGGTCTTTACAAAGCCCGTGTCGCTGCACTCGCTGCAGATGAACTTCTCTTCGTCAAAATCAGGTTCGATGTTGTTCCTGGCGATTATCCTGCCTCTCTTTGTCAGAAGCTCTTCTTCGGCGATATCGAATCTCTTTATGAGGCGCTCATCCTTATCGATAACGGCAATAAACCTGCTGTTGCGGACCTCAAGGATCTGATCGTCTATCTCCTTGAGTTCAGGACAAGCCTTATATACGCGGCTTATGCTGTTCTGCCTGTTGATATCCCTTGTGGCAGCTACTTCGGTGAGGCTCTCGCTAATGAGTTCTTTAATCGTCTTCATATCAATCTCCAAACATACCGAGAATATCGTCCGGGGATTCATTTTCATCCTCAGCTGTATTCTCCGAAGCCTTGGGTGTTACGGGCTTGTCAGAACCTGTGCCTGCAATGCCTGCTTCTTCACCGGTAACCCACGTGGAGCCAGCGTTAGCCTTCCTTCTGGTGGCCTTGCGCTTGTTCTCCTTATGTTCTTCTTCGCTGAATCTTGCAGCCTCTTCAGCAGTCTTTATGCCCTGGTCGTGCCATTTGGTAAGAGTGTCTCCGACATTCTTAAGCGTCAGATTGCTCCTGAATTCATTCTCCTTGAAAGCCAGCGTAACGAGCTCTTCTGTCGCGCCAAGGTCTTCTGCCCAGCTCTTTACACGGTCAAGATCCAGACCGTTAAGACGCTTGCGCATAAGGCTTCCCGTGAGCTTGATGAGCTTGCTTGTACGCTTGTTGATCTCCAGCTGCTTTTCGAGGCTCTTGATATCCGTATAACCCTTCTGATACCATTCGCGCGCCTTGTTCTCCATCAGAATGTTTGATCTGTGGATGGACTGTTCGTATCCCTCTTCGAAAAGCTTGTAGCATACCATTCCTTCGAACTTATACTCGTACAGGCACTTATCTATAAGCCTGTAGAAGATATAAGGGAGCTCTCCCTGATAGAATGTCTTCGAAATGGATTCGGCAAGAGTCGTCCTCTCCTTCTCGTCACTCTTAAGGCCTGTAAGCTCGGGATCATCGCCCCTGGCCTTCTGAGCCTGGACGTATTCCTCGACCTCTCTTGCCTTTATATCATCGAAAGAATAGGTCTTATCCTTGCGGATAATGAGTCCTGCTGCCATGAGTTCTGCCATGGCCTTGTCCGTCTCTTCGTCGGGAATGATCTTAAACTTCTTAACGGTATTCTCGTCAAAACTCTTCTTATCGCCTGTCATGTTAAGCCAGAGGTAAACGAGCAGTGCATTCCTGCTTAACTCCTGAGCATACCTGACGAGAAATATATCGGGCAAAAGGCTGTCATTTATGAGCAGTCTTGATAATTCGTCTTTGCCTTTCTCTCTTCCCATACGTTTAAAACCGGACTCCTTGATTTGCTTTGCTAATTATAGCATGGATTAAGCCTTCTTAAGGGTAAAGCTTGGGGCAAACTTTACCGTTTTTAGGACAAAACGGGGGCTGCCTCGATCTTGAGACAGCCCCCGTAAGGTTTTTAAGTTGATCTTAAGGATTAAGCTTCGTTAGCCTTCTTAACATAAGAAGCATAACGATCTCTGGAATCCTGATAGCATCTCTGGAAGAGGCCGTCAACAACTTCTGCATCGTACTTCTTGTAGAGAGAGTTGTAACGAACTTCTGCCTTGAGGAAGTCGAAGAAGTCAGCTGTAGGCTCCTTGGAATCGAGAGTGAAAGGATTCTTGCCTTCTGCTGCGAGAGAAGGGTTGAATCTGAAGAGGTGCCAGTAACCGCACTCAACAGCTGCCTTTTCTCTGTTCTGAGCTACCTTAAGGCCGCCCTTGATACCGTGGTTGATACAAGGTGCATAGCAGATAACGAGGGAAGGTCCCTGGTAAGCTTCTGCTTCTGTGAATGCCTTGATGAGCTGGTTCTTGTCAGATCCCATAGCAACCTGAGCAACGTAAACGTAGCCGTAGCTCATAGCCATCA
>JAEEGJ010002460.1_pt1 | contig 95074 bp, 83 predicted proteins | sample 8958761 | NCBI WGS metagenome assembly JAEEGJ01 (sample SAMN16246546, study PRJNA631951) | gut metagenome | biome: gut microbiome; feature: rumen; material: RS-attached | host: Bos | place: Iran: Karaj | collected 2018-10 | reverse complement strand
CGAGACGGCTAATGCCGTCTCGTAAAAAAGTCTAACTATGAGGGGTCACCTCATTTCCTACCTTTTTTTGAATGTCACTCTATCAGGAACATATGCCCGTCTGTGTTTAATAACATAGGCCGGGCAATTGACTGCCTGCACCACGGTATTCTCATCTACGTAATTAGTATGATTATCTTCCCGATCTGATTTTATCTTAAGCCCCTTTTTCAAAGTTTCAATAATACTCATAATCTTCCCCTTATCTGATATAACACACATTAGATCTCTTTATATGCACCAAAGCCGCTATTGGTAAACTCAGCTTCGCTTTGTGGCTCTGCTTCATCTGCAGTTGCTGTTGCTTTGTTTGAATCTGCCAGAAGTTTCATTTCTGCTATTGCTGAAAGAATTAAAACAATCACATCATCTATCTGTCCAACTCCTGCAAGGAAATCAGGAATGATATCGATTGGTCCTAATAAATAAACTGCTGCCAATGCTGCGATTGCGATTCCAACTGGTAAATAACTTTTCTTATTCATTCCCTTTGCCATATTCATTTCCTCCTGTTTTCTTTAAATCATTTTTAACTGTAATCCCTAATTTTTTTCTAAGCTCAGGAGCTCGTGATAGTCGCTCCGAAAGTCTTATTGTTAAAATCCTTGTTCGTGTATCCATCATGACCTCCTTTCGTCTTCCTGTTTCTTATAATACTAATATACCTTTACCCACTTGCCTCCACCATAACAATATGTGCAGAAAAAAGAGGTTTATTTTTGCACAAAATGAAAAATAGCACTGCAGTTTTGTAACTACAGTGCCATTTGGTTCACTTATTATTTAATTAGGAAACTTATGAATTGCTTTGCTTCTTCATTGCTGCTTCATATTCATCTTTATCAATTAAGCCTGAGGCAAGCATTTTTTCAGACCATAACTGCATTGCTTCAACAGTAATTGAAATCTTCTCAAGCTGCTTTTGTATATCAACAAAATCTTCGATTTCACTCTTGCCAATCTGGCCGTCAGCAGTAATCTCAATCAGTCTTTCCTGCTTCTTTTGAATACTGTTAAGTGAGGATAACATCTCAAGAACTATCTGGGCAAGATCCTTAACTTCAACCTCAGGAACATACTGTCTTCCGATTGCACATTCATTGGCGCAGTAATAATTGCATAGATGCGGAGCCTGATATTTCTCAGCCATTAATAAAACCTCATCCGGTCTTACATCATACTTGGCATTCTCAATTCTCTCAAGTCTTTCCGGCTGAATGGTTTCAAGAAGTTCACTGGCCTTCTCACGGCTTAATCCAAGTTCCTCTCTTGTTACCTGATAAATTGACTTATCCTTCTTCGTTGATGTTCTTGGCATATCCCCTCTCCTTACATATCCCCATAAATCATCTTATTTTTTATTCTTGTTATAAACCAGTCTTAAACCTTCAAGCGTAAGATTCTTATTATAGATGTCAATTGATTTGGTCTCATCACTTACTATTGCTCCAAGACCACCGGTTGCTATAACCTTGATATTATCAAGTTTGGACTCTTCCTTAATCTTATTAATGATATATTCTGTCTGTCCAATCTGTCCGAACACAAGGCCTGCCTGCATACTGGATATGGTTTCCTTTGCAAGAATAGACCTAGGTTTCATAATTTCAATTTCAGGAAGTTTGGCTGTATCTTCCCACAAAGCCTTAGCTGAAATCTTAATGCCCGGCGCAGTAACCGCTGCGACAAAACCACCGTCTCCTGTAATTAGATCATAAGTTGTTGCTGTTCCAAAATCCACAACAATAACAGGGCCGCCATATAATTCATATGCTGCTACGGCGTCAACGATTCTGTCTGCACCCATCTCTCTTGGATTATCTGTAAGAATCTTAATTCCTGTCTTAATTCCAGGTCCTACTATAACAGGATCAACTTCAATATATCTCTTAATACCATTAATAAGCGCATGCATTATATTAGGTACAACTGAAGATATAATGGCTCCGTCTACCTGATTTGGATAAACATCATTAACCTGAAGAAGTTCTCTGATGGACATACCAATTTCATCAGATGTTCTCTCCATCTTGGTCATAATCTTAAATTTAAATAATAATTTCTCCCCTTCAAAAACACCGAAATTAGTATTGGTATTACCAACGTCAACAACTAAGATCATTTTTATCCTCTTTTCCAAATGTGGTTATAACCACATTTACTCTAATTTTTCACCCAAGATAAATGTTCTGTAAAACAGTTCAAGTTCAGCGAATAATTCTTTTCTTTTTCTTCTGATTTCCGCAACATAAATCCCTGCAGAAATATCATCATAATAGAAATCATATTCATCAGCCATGGTTCTTAAGAAGAGTTCTCCTTCTTCATCAAAACCTATGGTAAGAATACCGCCCACTTCTTCTGTAAATAATACACAGATTATATGTAATTCTTTTTGTACTTCATCAGGAAGCTTACCAAACTGTTCCTTATTAAAATAATATTTCTGTTCGTAAGCATTGGCACCGCAAAGTACAATCTCCTGCATTTTCTTATCACTCATTTTCAAAAGCTCCCATGGTAGCTGCCATCATAGCCTTGATGGTATGCATTCTGTTTTCTGCTTCATCAAATACTCTTGAGTAGTCTGATTCGAATACTTCATCAGTAACCTCTAATTCGCTCATACCAAACTTCTCACCAACCTGCTTACCGATAATGGTCTTGTGGTCATGATATGATGGAAGGCAGTGTAAGAAGATAGCGCTGTCTTTGGCATTCTTCATTACATCCATTGTAACTCTGTAAGGTGTTAAATCCTTGATTCTTTCAGCCCATACTGATTCAGGCTCGCCCATGGATACCCATACATCTGTATAAATTACATCAGCATTTTTGCTGCCTTCATTAACATCTTCAGTAAATCTTAAGGTAGCACCGCTTTCCTTTGCATACTCTTCACACTGCTTAATAAGTGCTTCATCAGGGAAATATCTCTTTGGTGCAAGGGCTGTGAAATTCATACCCATCTTTGCACATGCAATCATAAGTGAATTACCCATGTTATATCTTGCATCGCCCATGTATGTGAGATTAATTCCTTCAAGATGACCTAACTGTTCTCTTATTGTAAGAAGATCAGCCAGCATCTGTGTAGGATGATACTCATTGGTTAAACCGTTCCATACAGGCACATCTGCATATTTCGCAAGATCCTCAACGATTGTCTGTTCAAAGCCTCTGTATTCAATACCATCATACATTCTTCCAAGAACTCTTGCTGTATCTGCAATACTTTCCTTCTTGCCAATCTGGCTGCCTGCAGGATCAAGATATGTAACTTCCATACCAAGGTCATGAGCTGCAACTTCAAAAGAACATCTGGTACGTGTAGAAGTCTTCTCAAATATAAGTACCACGTTCTTGCCTGCAAGAGCTTCCTTGGTAAGAATACCCTTCTTCTTCATATCTTTTAACCTGGCCGCAAGGTCAATCATATATACTATTTCTTCTTTTGTAAAATCCTTCAGAGTTAAAAAATCCCTGCCCTTTAAACTGATTCCCATTTTATCCTCCTTATCATTCCTTGGTCTCATCTTCAGGTCCGTTTGCTTCATTCATTTCCTGATATTTTTTATTCATTTCATTTATCTTATTACTCATATAATTTCTAATAAAAGGTCTTAGAAATACCAGAGTAAGAACAAGCACGCAAACTGCCACTAAGGCAATAAATATGTATGGCACTTTAAATACACTAAGAAGCGCCACCACCAGGGCTGTAACTGAAAAGCATATGAATATTCCATTCATAAATATTACTTCCATAACAGCCATTAAAACCATTATTCCTACGGCAATATATGTTACCATTTTTTATCCTTGTAATTACATTTTTGGTGTGAATAGAAAAGCATAGCACCTACTATGCTATGCTTTACTATTTTATATGATATTTTAATTAAAATCAATGTTTAGTAGAATACGTGAGCACCGATAACTACACCGGTCTTGCTGCCCGCTCTCTTGAAGTACTTGGCATCACCAACATTGGTTGCACCATTAAGAGCATCTTCCGCTGCCTGACGGCATCCGGAACTTGCACCAATCGCCAGTCTGTCAGCAAGCTGTCCATTGGATACAGGGCCAAACTGACCAGGTGAATAAACAACATCGGTAATGTTATTAGGAAACTTGGATGAACGCACTCTGTTACAGATAACTGCACCAACTGCAAGCCTTCCTTCATAACCCTGATTACCTGCTTCACACTGTATGATACATGCAAGAAGTTCAACTTCATCTGCTGTACATTTAACCGAAGAATAAGATGTAACAAGCTGTGCCTTGGCAAGAGATGCGAGACGTTCTCTCTCTTTAATCTCTTCCATGGTTTCACCCTCTTCATAAATGAGTTCTACATCTACATACTGACTGGCAACATAGCATTCTTTCTTCTCATACTTAATGCCTACCCAGCCGTCTAATTCTTCTACAACAGGGTACTCCGAGCCAATCTCAAGTAAGCCTGCAACCTGAGCATCTTCTGAAGGTTCTTTACGAACTCTCAGAGTCATAGTATTAACTATTGCTGTATTGCAACCCAACTTCTTCGCATATTCAATTGCATCTTCATCAAAACAAAGATACTCGTTACTTACATAGCCTTCCAGATTCCCTGATTTGATTCTGGACCACTCATCCCCTCTATATGTAAGTATGCCTCCGCAACCCTGATAGAGTTTGCCTACGCATTCCGAGTCGGCATCAGGCTCCGAACGTACATTAACTGAGTTCTCAACCTTAGCCATAACAAAGTCGACTTCTTCCTCTTCTTCTTCGTCCTCTTCGCTAACTGAAGTCATGTTTCTGACAATCTCATCCACAGTGTCATGTGTTACTTCAACTTTTACATCGATAACACTTGCAACACCTGTTTCTAGTATGAGTCCTTGTTCCGCTATCGTCGCGGGGTCGGGGTCGGAGTCTGCATCGGAATCTGTTGTTTCAGTTCCTGTTGCTGCGCTCTGTGCTCCGCTCTCAGAAGACTGTGTGGCAGTTGTATTTGTCTGCACATCAGTTAATTCTTCTGTTACTGTTTCCGGTTCCTGAACAGCCTCTGTTCCGGCTGCCAAACCTACGAAACCTGATGTAAGGACCATCGCTGTGATTCCCAGAAGCATAGAAGGAATTAAAAACTTCCTTCTTCTTTCACTTCGTTTCATGCTATCCTCCAAAGATAAGCTATAAACCACTTGTTACGATTTTGTTACGTTTTGTTATAATAGCAAATTAAAAAAAGTTTGTCAATTTTGTCAAAAACTTAACAAGGAGGGGATTATTATAACTCCTTGGAAACCTCTGATGCTTCAATAACAGCATCCATAACGCTGCCTCTGAAACCGCTTTCTTCCAAGGATCTTACTGCAGCGATTGTGGTACCTGCAGGCGAGCAGACCATATCCTTAAGTTCACCCGGATGTTTACCTGTTTCAAGCATTAACTTGGCAGAACCCATAACAGCCTGAGCTGCAAATTCATATGCAAGTGCTCTTGGCATTCCTTCTGCAACTGCTCCGTCAGCCATTGCTTCAATGAACATAAATACATAGGCAGGAGCGCTTCCGCTAACACCTACAACAGCGTCCATTAATCTTTCAGGTACTTCTATTGCCTTACCAAAACTGGATAAAATCTTCTTTACGACGTCCTTATCATCTTCAGCAATTAAACCGTTAAATGAATAACCGATGGCAGCCTCTCTGATTAAAGCAGGAGTATTAGGCATGGTTCTTACTATCTTTACTTCACCTAATAATTCTTCCAAAGCTTCGATGGTTCTTCCTGCAACAATTGAGATAACAATTGTATTAGAAGAAATCTTACCATTAAGTTCCTTAACTGCGTCAGCCAGGAACTGCGGCTTTACTGCAAGAATAAGTACATCTGAATTAGATGCCACATCAAGGTTTGATCCGCATATATTAATCTTGTTTTCTTTTGCCTTTTCCTTAGCTGCATCTGAAACATCATATCCATATACATCTGATGCTGATACAACGCCGTTTGAAATAATTCCCTGCATAATTGCGCTTGCCATGTTGCCAAGTCCGATAAAACCAATTTTCATTTTTTCTTCCTCTTCTATTTCTATATTCCCACTTGTCTTTTTATTTCATACATCATAACTGCTGCTGCCACTGAAGCATTAAGTGATTCCACCTCTCCGCTCATTGGTATATAACATGATGATGTACATTTCTCACTTGTTTCTTTGGTAATTCCATTACCTTCGTTACCGATTACCACAGCAGTCTTTAATCCAAATTTATAATCATAAAGACTCTTCGACTCATCATCAAGAATCGTTGCCATAACCACGAAATCATTTTTATTTAATTTATCAATAATGGTATCAATATCTTCATAAACCACAGGTACTCTGAAGATGGTTCCCATGGTTGCTCTTACAACCTTTGGATTATATATATCAACTGTTCCCTTTGATGCAAGTATTCCTGCCATTCCTGCTGCCTCAGCAGTTCTTAGAATGGTTCCCATGTTTCCCGGATCCTGAAGGTTCTCCAAAACCAGCACCGGCTTACCTAAAGATATAACCGTCTCCAGGTCACCATACATTCTTTTACATATGGCCATTATTCCCTGGGGAGTAACCGTATTGGAAACAGACTTAAATATATTATTATCCACAACCTGCACTTTATCTTCATAATCTTTTAAATCCTTGCCAAACTTTGTCAGCATATCCTTAAAAGACTTATTATAAAAATCCTCAGAAACATATAAAGACTTAACCTTACTTAAAGGCGCTTCCATGCATAGTCTTGCACCTTCCAAAACAAACAGGTCGTTCTTTTCCCTGGCTTTGGACTTCTCCAGTAATTCTTTAATCAGTTTAATCTGAGGATTGTTATAGGCTGTAATCATTATAAAACCTTACTAATTTTGTACTGATATTCAGGAATCTCTTTAGTCATGTTAAGTGCTTCCTCAATATCAAAATCAACGAACTCGCCACCCTTAAATGCCACTACTCTGTTAGTCTTTCCTTCAATAAGAATATCTGCAGCATAGGCACCCATGATTGAAGCATAATATCTGTCCTTACATGTTGGTGAACCACCTCTTTGCATGTAACCTAATATTGTAGCTCTTGTTTCAATACCTGTAGCAGCTTCAATTCTTCTTGCCATTGATGTTGAGTGACCAATACCTTCGGCATTAATAATGATATGATGCTTCTTACCTTTTTTACGATTCTGAATAATATTATTAATAATATTCTGTTCATTATAATCATATGTTTCAGGAAGAAGAATATCTTCAGCGCCGTTGGCTATACCACACCAAAGAGCAATATAACCTGCATTACGTCCCATAACCTCAATGATTGAACATCTTTCATGAGATGAGGATGTATCTCTTACCTTATCTATAGCCTGCATGGCTGTATTAATAGCTGTATCAAAACCGATTGTATAATCAGTACATGCAATATCAAGGTCGATGGTACCAGGAATACCTATTGTATTAATACCATGTCTTGCAAGAGCCTGTGCACCTCTGTATGAGCCGTCACCACCGATAACAACAATGCCATCGATGCCATGCTTCTTACAGACTTCAGCACCCTGAGCCTGACCTTCTTCGGTAGTGAATTCCATACATCTTGCTGTACCAAGAATTGTACCACCTCTTTGAATTGTATCTGATACATTCTGTCTTTCAAGATCAATTATCTCTTCAGCAAGAAGTCCGGCATATCCTCTTTTAATGCCTTTAACCTTTACTCCGTGACTAAGTGCTGTTCTGGTTACCGCTCTTATTGCAGCATTCATTCCAGGAGCATCTCCACCACTGGTTAATACACCTATTGTCTTAATCTCTGCCATAATATTAATCTTCCTCTCTAACTTAATTATTATGCACCTATATTTTACTCTCTTAAAACCACGTTGTCATCCCCTAATATTTCTTTAAGTTTGTCCATAAGCCAGTCCTCTGAACCCACCTTAATACTTGGATTCTTCATAACCTGCTTATTCTCTCTTATAAATATGTTCAGGGAATTATTTCCAATGCTTCTTTTTATAAGTGGCGCGATACGGTTAATATATAAATCCTTATACTGTTCATCCGTATCAAATGATAACCACAGTTTCTTAGGCATGTCATCGAAAGACACGATATTGTCGGCATTGATTTTGGCCGTATTATTGTCTTCAACTGACACTCTTCCGTAGACAAATACTTTATTGTCTTCCACAAGCGCCTTGTGGCATTTCTGGTAGGTTTTAGGGAATACCAGGACATCCACGCTGCCCTCTAAATCCTCAACCACGATTGTGGCCATCTGCTCGCCGCGCTTGGTCATTCTCTTATCAACTTTTGTAATTATACCACCAACTACTGCATTGTCGTTGTGCTTAACTTTAAGTTCAATAGTATCATCCACATTTACCATATCAGGATTGTCATCTTCTGACTCCTCGTCATCACCACCGATAGCAAAATCCCCGCAGCTGTTGGTTATGTTCTTCTTAATTATCTCTTCGTAGTCCTCTAATGGATGACCGCTTAAATAGATGCCAAGCACTTCTTTTTCGAAGAAGAGTTTCTGTTCCTTACTGTAATCATCAGTTCTCTTAATTGCAATCTTCTTTGAGTTCTTAAGTTCGTCATCACCAAAATCAAAGAGACTCATCTGACCGGCCATATTCTTCTTATTGCCGTCTTTCTCTTTCTTAAGGGAATCCATAATAATATCTGAGGCTTCCATTAACTCTCTTCTGTTATATCCGAAGGAGTCGAAGACACCGGCTTTAATGAAGTTCTGAACAGCTCTCTTATTAATGTTGCCATCCATACGGTCTATGAAATCCTCAAGGTCTGTGTATGGTCCGCTTTTCTCTCTTTCTTCTACAAGTGCCCTGATGACAGGCTCGCCAATATTCTTGATTGCAAGAAGTGAATAATTGATTTCGTTGCCGTATGCCACGAAATTAACATCACCTGTATTGATATCAGGAGGCACTATCTTAATGCCAATTTCTTTTGCAACCTTAATATATTCAGATACCTTTGTCGGGTTATCAATTACTGATGTAATAAGGGCTGCCATATATTCTTCCTTGTAATAATACTTAAGGAAGGCTGTCTGGAATGTAACCATGGCATAGGCTGCAGCATGAGATTTGTTGAAAGCATACTGTGCAAAATCAATCATTCTGTCATAAACCTGATTAGCAACAGCTGGATCAATTCCGTTGTTTTGGCAACCAACTATTCCACTTTCCTTATTGCCATAAACAAAGCTCTGCCTGTTCATCTCCATGATTTTTTCTTTTTTCTTGGACATGGCTTTACGAAGCTCATCAGACTGTCCCATGGAGAAACCGGCCAGGTCTCTTACTATCTGCATAACCTGTTCCTGATATACAATAACTCCATATGTATTAGCCAGGATTGGTTCAAGCTGCGGGCACAGATATTTAATTGTTTCCGGATGTTCCTTACCCCTGATATAATCAGGAATAAAGTCCATAGGACCCGGTCTGTATAAAGAAATACCCGCAATAACATCGGCAATGCTGTTAGGTTTTAATTCCTTCATGAATTCCTTCATACCCGGACTTTCAATCTGGAATACACCATCAGTCTTGCCTGTTCCAATGAAATCAAGAAGGGCTTTGTCATTAATGTCTATCTTGTTTATATCAAGATCGATACCCTTTGATTTCTTAATATTATCAACTGTATTTTTAATAACTGTAAGGTTACGAAGTGCAAGGAAGTCCATCTTAAGAAGACCAAGTTTCTCTACTTCGTCCTTGTCATATTCTGTTGTAATGATACCTTCTGCTGACCTTTGAAGAGGAAGGTAATTATCTGCTCTTTCAGGGCAGATAACAACGCCTGCTGCATGGATACCCGGCTGTCTTGGAAGACCTTCTAATTTCATGGCCATATCCATTGCTTCCTTAACACCTGAATCAAGGTCATATAATTCCTTAAGTTCAGGGCTGATTTCAAGAGCCTGAGGAAGAGTTATTTCCTTACCCTCCAAGTTTTTTGCAGGAATGGTTTTGGTTATCTGATTGGAAAGTGAGAAAGGAATATCAAGTACTCTTGCTACATCCTTAAAGGCACTCTTTGCCTTCATTCTGTTTTGAGTAATAATCTGAACTACTCTTTCATCACCATATTTACGACGCACATAATCTATTACTTCAATACGTCTGTCAGTACAGAAATCAATATCAATATCGGGCATGGATACACGGCTTGGATTAAGGAAACGTTCGAAGTAAAGTTCATATTCCATTGGGTCCACTTCCGTAATATGTATACAGTATGAAACCATGGAACCTGCGGCTGAACCACGTCCCGGTCCAACAGGTATATCCTGACTCTTTGCATAATTTATGAAGTCCCATACAATGAGGAAATAATTCACATATCCCATCTGGGAGATTACGCCAAGTTCATAAAGAAGTCGTTCCCTGTATTCGGGGATTTTATCCGCGAACTTATCTTCAGGATATCTTTCTTTAAAGCCTTCATCACAAAGCTGTCTTAAATAAACCTCGCTGTCCATTCCATCCGGCGCATCATATCTAGGAATACGAAGAATCCTGTCCTCATCATAAGGAATGGTGATATGACAACGGTCTGCAATCTTCTGAGTATTGTCTATAGCCTGAAGAGCATAAGGAAATAAGTCTCTCATTTCCTGTTCTGAGCGCACATAAAACTGTCTTGGCTCATATGTTAATTTATCTTCATCCGATAATTTCTTGCCTGTCTGAATGCATACAAGAACCTGCTGCGCCTCGGAATCATCGATGTTGGTATAGTGAACATCATTGGTGGCAACAAGTTCAATTCCCGTCTCTTCGCTTAATCTCATAAGCCCCTGATTAACGGCCTTCTGAGCAGGAATCTGATGGTCCTGAAGTTCCAGAAAATAATTATCCTTACCGAAAGTCTCCTGATATCTAAGGGCTGTTTCTTTCGCTCCCTGGTAGTTGCCGGCGAGAATTTTGACAGCAACTTCTCCCTGGATACAGCCTGACAAGCAGATAAGACCTTCGTGATATTTCTGAATGAGATCAAAATCTATTCTTGGCCTGTTATAATACATACCATCCACAAAGCCCTGAGAGACCAGTTTAACCAGGTTCTCATAGCCTTTATTATTCTCAGCAAGCAAAATCAGGTGGTAGTACTTGTTATGCGGATCCTTATCAAATCTTGTCTGAGGCGCCACATAAACTTCGCAGCCAATAATCGGGTTGATACCCTCTTTACGGCATGCCACGTAAAACTGAATAGCGCCATACATAACACCATGATCTGTAATGGCGGCGCTGTTCATGCCAAGTTCCTTGACTCTCTTAACATAGTCTGCGACTTTGTTAGAGCCATCAAGAAGGCTGTATTCTGTATGTACATGTAAGTGTGTAAAAGCCATATCAACCTCGAAAATTTAACCAAAATGCTACAAATATAATAATACACCAAAATGGGTCCTGGCGCAATCCATCAAGTGTGCCACTAGGGACGGGGGAATGTGCACCACGAAACTAAAAAAGAGTCAACAAGCGTTACTTGCTGACTCTTTTGCATACTTATCTCAAAAAGGTGCACATTACCCCGTCCCTAGTGGCACACCTTATAAATATTTCTTAAGGGCTTCTGCCTTATCTGTCTTCTCCCAAGGAAGATCAAGATCGTTACGACCGAAGTGACCATAAGCAGCTGTCTGCTTGTAGATAGGTCTTCTTAAGTCAAGCATCTTGATAATGCCTGCCGGTCTTAAGTCGAAGTTCTCCTTAACGATTTCTGTAATCTTCTCATCTGAAAGCTTACCTGTTCCAAAAGTATCAACCATGATTGAGGTTGGTTTTGCAACACCGATGGCATATGAAAGCTGAATCTCGCACTTATCTGCAAGTCCTGCTGCAACGATATTCTTTGCTACATATCTTGCTGCATATGCTGCAGAACGGTCAACCTTTGTACAGTCCTTACCGGAAAAAGCCCCGCCGCCGTGACGTGCATATCCACCGTATGTGTCGACGATGATTTTGCGGCCGGTTAAACCAGCATCACCATGAGGTCCGCCGATAACGAATCTGCCTGTTGGATTGATGAAATACTTTGTATTCTCATCACACATATCCTTAGGTAAGATTTCATCGAATACATACTTCTTGATATCTGCATGAATCTGTTCCTGAGTAACATCTTCATCATGCTGTGTTGAAAGAACAACTGCCTCTAATCTGATTGGCTTGCCATTCTCATCATATTCAACTGAAACCTGTGTCTTGCCGTCAGGTCTTAAGTATTTTAATGTGCCATCCTTACGAACCTTTGTAAGCTGAAGTGCAAGCTTGTGTGCAAGAGCGATTGGATATGGCATTAATTCTTCAGTCTCGTTGGTTGCATATCCGAACATCATACCCTGGTCGCCGGCGCCTGTATCAAGGTCGTCATCATACTTTCCGTCTCTTGCTTCAAGGGCCTTGTCTACACCCATTGCAATATCTGATGACTGCTCATCAATTGCTACAAGTACGGCGCATGTATTGCCGTCAAAACCGTATTCGGATTTGTCATAACCGATTTCCTTAACTGTGTCTCTGACGATTTTTTGCATATCAACATATGCATTGGTTGTAATCTCACCTGTGATGAGAACGAAGCCTGTACATGCTGCTGTCTCGCAGGCAACACGGCTCATTGGATCCTGTTCCATGCATGCGTCTAAGATGGCATCTGAAATTGCATCGCAGACTTTGTCAGGATGTCCTTCTGTTACTGATTCTGATGTAAAAAGTCTTTTGTCCATTTTTTCCTCCTTATGGATACGGGGCTTATCGCCCAATAAAAAAATCCGCTCACAACAAGCGGATTATATACGTGTATATATGTAATAATCCTCTTATTGATCGATTGCTCGCTCAGGTTGGCACCTTCCTGATTTCAGGGGTTGCCGTAGCTTCACAGGTCCTATGTACCTCCACTACTCTGAATAAGAGTTTATTTTTAGTTACCTACTATAAGGTATAACAAGTGTTATTAATTGTCAAGCATCTTCTAATAATTCTGCAAGGGTTACTGACTGAAGATAATCATTGACTGCATCATCCAGACCTTTCCAGAGTTTTATGGTTCTGCAGGCTGTGATTCTGTCGCACGGTTCTGAGCCTTCTGCAAGGCAGCTTACTGTGGCAAAATTATCCTCTGCCGCCTTAACAATCTCAAGGGCTGTATAATCTTTTGTTTCCTTGGTTAAGCTGTATCCGCCTCCCCAGCCATGAACGCCCTTAACCAGTCCATGGGCTACCATATCTTTCATTATGCTCTCTAAATATTTTAAAGATATTCCCTGTCTCTCTGCTATGTCCTTAAGTGATACATTACCATCCTTGCAATGCTCAGCCAGGTCAAGCATACATGTCAGTGCATATCTGCCTTTAGTTGAAATAAACATAATAATACCTGTCCTTTCAAGAATTCCTTATTGATTATATCACAAATTATTCATAGTTATAGTATTATTTTTATGATATTATAAATGTATGCATTTTTCTGTTAAGGAGAGACATTAATGGCTAAAGTACCTTTTAAAAGCCAAATAACATTTAACATTCTTTATGTGGCATCAAAGATTTTTCTTAAGAAATATTCTTTTACCACAGACCATGTACCCAGGATGGAAGAGCCATATCTTTTCATATCGAATCATACAACGGATTTTGACTTTATTCTTGCAGGGCACGCCTCTAAAGACTATCTTTATTACGTCGCAGAAGAAAGCCCGTTTCGAATTCCCGTTGCAGGTCCTTTAATGAAATATCTGGTTGACCCCATCATTGTTAAGTTAAGTAATGTTACAGCGTCAGATATTAAAGAGATAATGAAGCGCATCAAAGCCGGATACAATGTATGTCTCTATCCTGAAGGACGTCATTCATATAACGGCATAACCATGAAGCAGGATGATTCCATCGGAAAACTGGTCAAAATCTCCGGCGCCGCGTTGGTTACATATAAAATAGAAGGTGGTTATTTCTTAAAACCAAGATGGTCAAGATTTAAAAGAACAGGTCCCATATCAGGGCACGTAACCGGTGTTTATTCGTCTGAAGAATTAAAGAATAAAACACCTAAGGAAATAACTGAGATTATAAATAAAGGCATATATGAAGACGCCTATTTAACCCAGGAGAAAGTTAAATATAAGTATAAAGGTAAAAACAGAGCTGAAGGCATGGAGAAACTCTTATTCATCTGCCCTAAATGTTTAAGCCCTGATTCAATGAAAAGTGAAGGAGATAACTGCTACTGCACCAGTTGTTCTTACAAAGTAACCTGGAGCGATACAGGTTTTCTTGAAGGTAAAGATCTAAAGTATAATAATGTAAGAGACTGGTATTCTTTTGTTAATGAGGAATATACAAAAAATGTGGTTGAAACCACGAATGATAAAGTTATAGAATCTTATGATGTGACTATGACAGTGGATGGAGATAATGCTGCCAATGGTGAACTCAAAGCATATAAAGAATATTTTTCATTTGGTGATACTTATTTTCCTTTTGATGAACTGTCTGCGTTAAGAGTACAGTATGCAGATATTCTTAATTTTAACTACAAGGGAAAGCATTACAGATTCACCGGGGATAAATTCTATCCATGGAAGTATGCCAAAATATATCATATCCATAAAGGGGATAATCAGGAAATATAAACCGGAGACAATAAATGGTTAAACTAATTATCATATGCCTGCTTGCCGGTATCGGCGCGGGAGTAAGTACGGGGTTTGCAGGGCTGTCCGCTGCCGTATTTATTACGCCACTTTTAGTCAGCGTACTTAATGTACCTGTATTCGAAGCAATTGGCGTGGCTCTTGCATCAGATACACTGGCTTCAGCCATTTCTGCAATTACATATAAAAAGCATGGAAATATAAATCTTAAAGGCGCAAGGGGGTTCTTAATTACAATCCTTGCCTTCACCATAATCGGAACAATTGCAGGTTACTTTGTAACTGCAACCCATGTCGGCAATACGGTTATGAACTGGTGGATGGTATTCATGGAACTCGTCCTTGGTATATCCTTCATCATTAAGCCTGAAAGAAAACAAAAGGAGAATTCATTCCTTAGTAAGATTAAGAATATTGCCATTATTCTTTGCGGCATATATATCGGTTTTGTCTGTGGTTTCCAGGGCGCCGGTGGAGGCCTTATGATGCTCTTCACCTTAACAATCGTTGCAGGATACGAGTTCAAAACCGCCGTTGGAACTTCAGTTTTTATGATGACTTTCACAGCCCTTATTGGAGCTGCGTCTCATTTTATTATGAGAGGCGTTCCGGATATGAAGATTTTAATCATTACCGTTATTGCAACATTTGTAAGTGCTTATCTTGCAGCCATTGTTGCCAACAAGGTATCAAATAAAGTTCTCGGAAGAATAACAGGTATCATGCTGGTATGTACCGCAATAGGAATCCTTCTTTTAAGTCCGCCATCATTTTAATCAATTTAATCATTTAAATCACATAAAAAAATAAAGCCGTTAGTGGTTATAACCACCAACGGCTTTTGTGCAATAAAGAACTATATAATTAATTTAATTATTCAACAACGATTGTGCTCTTTACCATTGCGAAAGCTTCTTCTTCATCTAACTCGTTAGCCTTGTATGAAGCACCATCTTCATCAACTACGATACCTGTTGTAAGATCTTCATCAAATGAGTAACCAAATTCTTTCTCGTCAAGTAAAATCTTTGTATAAGCCTGACCATCTTCTGTCTCAGCTTCTTCGTTCTCAGCAAAACCGTAATCTGTTACAACGCCACCCTTTGAAATAACTGTAACGATGTCACCATCTGTATTTCTGAAAAGTGCAATCTGAAGATCACAATTCTCATCTACTGCGTAAAGACCACCCATGTATGTAAGTGTAGCCTTAACTGCTTCGTACTCTTCTTCAGCTGTTGGCATAGCATCTTCAGCTTCATCAACTGCTTCTTCAACAGTTTCTTCAACTTCTTCAGCTACCTGCTCTTCAACTTCACCAACTTCACCTTCAACTACTTCTTCAACAACATCTTCTGCCTGATTACAAGCAACTGCTGCGCCTAAGCACATAACACCGATTAAAACTGCTAATAATTTCTTCTTCATTTCGTTTCCTCCCGATTAATCATCTTAATCCAAAACAATAACAATAAATAATAATGCTTGATAAAATTTCTTTCATCAAGCACTATACTATCACTTAGTTAAATATTTATCAATGCGTAAATTGCACAATCTTTACAAATTTACAACGAATTTATGTGCAGTTTGCCTAATTGGAGGCGGAGATTTTGTCCTTGTCAAGTTTTTCAACGGCCTTGCGACCAAGTGGATAAACAAATACTAAAAGAACAAAGATCAGCAGATATAATACCGCCGGAATCAGCACGCTGTGGGCATACATTGTATTAAGTATGTCATCAGTAATTGCGTCAGTATTAAGGACGTTGTCCTTATAACCAATCTTCATCAAAGATGCATTAACTAAGATGGCTGCAATTGTCTGGCCAATCTTGCGCATTAATGTAAAAAACGAATAACCTGTGGCATCATCGTGAACATTCTTGTATACCTTGTTATATTCCATGGCATCGCCCATAAGTGACCACAGAAGCAGGAATATAAAGGAGTTGCCCACGCCAACCAAGAGGCAGAGGCCGATGAATAACCAGGCATTATGAGTATGTGTAAAATATATAATTAGTGAGCTGACACCGGAGACGCCGATACCAACTGAACATAAACCACGCTTTGAAATGCGTCCTGCAAGCGGTCCCATTCCAAACATTAAAAGGGCTACCGGCAGATACTGACATACTATTGGAAGCATGGCAAATGACGGTTTGTTGAAATAATAATCAAAAAGATATGAATAATAACTTTGAGCAAACATCTGAGATGCAAGATACAACATACCTACAAAGCAGATTGCCATGTAAGGTCTTGATGTAAGAAGAACCTTGATGGTTGGCCAGATGTCGGAGAGTTTTCTTTTGGCCATTGGAGGTCTGGATACTCTCTCTCTTGTCCAGATATAACATAAGGCGTAGGCAAGGAATGAAAGAGCGGCAATAATGATTACGCCGATAATGATTTTCTTATAACTCATTACCTTAAGGCCGGTTGCAGTTGTGATATAGCACATACTGATAAGAGCCATAGCCGGCATACCACCGAATACGGAGCCTACGGAACGAAATACTGATAAGGAAGAACGATCCTTGGCATTAACGCTCATTACCTGAGCCAGGGAGCCGTAAGGAATATTGATACAGGTATAAATCATACCAAATAAAATATATGTTACCGTTGCCCAGATGAAATATCCATTTCTGCTAAGCCCCGGAATCTTCACAAACATAAGGATTGCGCTAAGCACAACAGGTATGGCAAAAACCATAATCCAGTGACGATATCTTCCGTCCTTTCTTTCAGGCATCCTGTCTACTATTGCGCCCCACATCGGGTCATTGATTGCGTCCCAGATTCTTGCGATGGTAAAAAGCATCATTACCTGCACAATTCTTAAATCCAGAACGTCAGTATAATATTTCTGTAATACACTCTGTACAAGGCCAAATACCAGCAAAGAGCCTACGTCTCCCATGGCATAGCCGATTTTTTCTTTTACTCTTAACTTATCCCCGGAGCCTTCCATTATTCTCACCTGCTTCCTGTCTGATTATTATTCATTCTGACCACTCTGCCCTTTGCTCTTTTCTTTGCCATATATTCTGCGCAGGCCGTAAATTCAACATCGGAGCTTGAATTGAGTGCAGTTTCCATGGAATCCTGAATAAAGCTGATTACAAAGCCAACGCCCACCATCTGCATGGCAACATCATTAGGTATTCCAAGGAATGAACATGCCATAGGAATTAAAAGAAGTGAGCCGCCTGCAACACCTGATGATCCGCAGGCTGCCAGTGTTGAAACAATTGCCAGAACCAGAGCCATTGGAAGAGGCACATATATTCTCATGGTATTAGCCAGAGTTAAGGACATAATTGTTATAACTATTGCAGCGCCGTCCATGTTGATGGTTGCGCCAAGAGGAATTGATACCGAATAGAAATCCTTATCCAGACCCAGTTTCTCACACAGTCTCATATTAATCGGAATATTGGCTGCTGAACTTCTGGTAAAGAAGGCTGAAAAAGCGCTTTCCTTAAGACACTTAAATACTATAGGATACGGATTCTTCTTCGTACATATAAACATAACAAGCGGATTGGTTACCAATCCTACAAAAATAATACATAAAGCAAGTTCAAGAATCAGCTTGCCATAGTCGGTAAATATGCTGATTCCATTTTTAGATACTGACTCAAATACAATACCCATAATACCAACAGGAGCAAGCTGAATAATCCAGCCAACAATCATTGATATTGCCTTGGAAAGTTTCTCCATTACATCATTGGTAACTTTATCCTCAACCATTTTAAGTGCAAGACCTACTAAAATTGACCAGAATAAGATTCCCAGATAATTACCGTTTGCCATCGCGCTGATTGGATTCTCAACCAGATTATTTATAAGGCCATTAAAAATATCGCTGAAAGACTGAGGTGTTGTGGCCTCAATATCTGATGCTGCCGAAAGAGGCACTGTAAGCGGGAACACTCTGCTTACAATAACTGCAAATACCGAAGCAATTATGGTTGTGATCAGATATAAAAATACAACATTTCTGAATTTAGGACCTATGCCGGAACTGGCCTTGGATATGGCGCTGATTACAAGAATAAAAACCAGTATAGGCGCAATTGCCTTTAATGCGCCGATAAAAATAGTTCCAAAAATAGTGATAAATTCGGCCTTTGGAATTATAAGTCCAAGCACGAGACCTATAATAATGCCTCCAAGAATTCTAAAGATAAGATTCGTTCTGGTATACTGAACAAAGATATTATTTTTCATCAGGAAATCCCTTCTTAATTAGAAATTTACACAAAGCAATTGTAACATATTATTACATCATAAACAACGAAGAAACAACGATTTCATAACTCTAATTTATTGAAAAATCCCCGAATTGGGTTTATATTATTTATGTTATGAAAAAAGCATCCGGTAAAGTCAAAATAATAGTGTGGATTATTGGCATACTTTTGGTATGTCTTATTTTCGTGCTTTATTTTACTCAGTTTTACCAGAAGAAATTCAGAATAGGAACCGGCAATCCGGGCGGTACCTACTATTCTTATATTAAGGAATTCTCCGAACTTGCAAGTTCTGAACTTAATATTAGCAGGGTTGAAACCTCAGGAACTGTGGCATCCATAAGACTTTTGCAGAAAGGTTTTATTGATGGAGCCATCGTTCAGAATGACCTTTTATATAATGCATCAAAGGGTATCAATTTCTTTGAGGAAGAAAATACAAAAGATAACCTCGCCTTCAGTGCGGTTGCAGGTCTGTATACAGAATGCCTTCAGATAGTAACTCACCGCGACTCAACTATCGAGACCATAGAAGATTTAAAAGGAAAAAGAATATCAGTCGGTGAAGACCAGTCGGGTGTTGTGCTTAACGCGGCGGATATTTTGGACATATATGGTTTGTCATTTAATGATGTGGAATGCCGTTATCTGTCATATTCAGATTCAGCCAGGGCGCTGGCTAATGGCGAGATTGACGCCTTTATCTGCATGGCAGGCGCGCCAACAAATGCCATCACAGGCTGCGCTGAAAACAGTGACCTTAGAATTCTTTCTTTGGATGATTCGGATATTGAAAAGCTTATCAGCATCTATCCGTACTATGTAAGTTGCACCATTCCTGCCGGAACATATAAGGGAATCAATGAAGATATACACACAATAGGTGTAAGAGCTGTTTTGGTTGTTGCCAATAACAGAAGCCAGGAAGAAGTTAAGATTCTTACAGATGATATAATAAAATATTCTGAAAAATTAAATGAAGCAATAGTCACAGACGGACAGTTAAGTCCTGAAGAAGCCGCTACAGATATCGCAATTCCTTTCCATTCAGGAGCTGCTTCATACTATAACGACTTCAGCATAACTGTTCCTGTTGATCCAAATTCTGATTCGAAATTTTTACCAGCGCAAAGATGAAATCCACTACCAGTACTACTGTACAGGAAATCCAGATAATTGGTTCTGAGAGCATTACGCCCATATATCCCATAACCGGTACCAGGAAAAAGGCAATGAGAACCTTGCCCACCATTTCCATACCACTTCCTATTAGTGGAACGATTTTACGTCCAAGTCCCTGAAGCGTGCTTCTTATAAGCACCACTGCCACCAGGAAGAAAAAGAATGGAATGTTCACTTTAAGGTAGGCAGTACCGAGGCTAACCACAGATTCCACAGCATCGCCACTGATTCGTCTAACCAAAAACTCACCAATTGTGTAAACTATAATTATATCCACGACTGAGATACCCCAGCCAAGTGCAAAGGCTGTAGCAATACCTTTCTTGATTCTCTGTGGTTTCTTCGCTCCCACATTCTGGCTGGCAAAAGTCGCGCATGCGGTGGATAACGGAGCAAAACACATCATTAACATCTCGTCGATTTTGCGGGCTGATACATGAGCCGCAACAGTATCCGTACCTAAATCATTAATTGCAAACTGAAGGCATATCGAACCTACAGATACGATTGAGAACATCAAAGCCATGGACAGACCATTGGAAATCAGGTCCATTGTTATGTTTTCATCATATTTAAAATGTTCTTTTGACGGTATTAGATCTTTACATTTCACACAAAGATATATGGCTGTTATTATACCGGAAAAGAGTTGGGATAAAGTGGTTGCAAGGCCTGCGCCAAATACATTCCACCCAAATACCACAACAAAAAGATAATCCATTCCTATGTTTACCAGGGAACCGACTATTAAGAATACAAGTGGCGCAACAGAGTTACCTACTGCTCTTAGTATTCCTGCCAGAATATTATAAAACAGCATAAATGATACAAAGAATAAGATAACTGAAATATACCTGTATGACAGTTCCACATCCGGGGTTCTAAGAAGAACAAGTAATGGTTTTAAGCCAAATATTGCGCCAAGTGTGAGAATAATGGCTGTAAGTATACTAAGCTTAATTGTGTGCGCTACAGTTCTTTTAAGACCATCAATATCCTTGGCACCAAAGTACCTGGCGATAACCAGGGAAATACCACTTCCGAAACCAAAGGTAATGCTTATAAACAGTCCATATATGGCACTGGTTGCACCAACTGCTGCCAGTGAATCTATTCCTAATGCGTTGCCTACAATGGCAACATCCATTACGTTATAAAAATGATTAAATAAATTTCCAATTATCAGTGGGAGCGAGAAAAATACCAGCGCCTTTAACGGGCTTCCCACTGTCATATCATTCGTGTGTTTCATTGCCTTTTACAAAAACCTCAACTTATATTTCAGTCAAGAATTTCTCCGGCTTCCTTCATAAGTTCGATTATTGGAAGGTGCTGTGGGCAAACGCTCTCGCACTGGCCACAGCCAATACAGTCTGAAGCCTTGCCTGAACGTTCAACCAAACCAGAGTAGAAATTCTTTGCTCTCCAGTCATTAGGATAACGACGAAGAGTATTAATTGTCCTGAATACATCAGGAATACTTATTTGCATCGGGCATCCGTCACAGCAGTATTTACATGCTGTACAGCCTATCTGCTTAACTTTCAGAATCTCTTCTGTCACTTCATTTATAATCTCAAATTCTTTATCCGTAAGCGGTTCAAAATTCCTGAAAGTATTAATATTATCTTTCATCTGATCTTCATTGGACATACCTGAAAGAATTGTCATAACTCCAGGAAGTGAACCAACGAATCTTAATGCCCATGATGCTATGGATGAATCAGGGCGGGCACTTCTAAACTTATCTTCAATCTCCGGTGCCATGGATGCAATCATTCCGCCCCTTACAGGTTCCATTACAATAATAGGAATGTTTCTGGAACTAACTATATCATAAAGAGCCTGTGATCTTACAACCGGATTGGTTCTGTCTAAGTAGTTAAGCTGAATCTGAACGAATTCCATTTCCGGATGCTTATCAAGAACTTCAACAAGAAGTTCAGGACTTCCATGAAAGGAAAAACCGAAGTGCTTAATCTTTCCTTCTGCCTTTTTCTTAAGTCCCCAGCTGAAACAGTCATATTTTTCATATGTATCATAATTGTTTCCTTCTTCAATGGAATGAAGAAGATAGAAATCAAAATAATCGACTCCAAGTCTTTCAAGCTGCTCATTAAAGATTCTTTCAACATCTTCTTCCTTCCTGATTTCCCAGGCAGGAAGCTTGGTTGCAACCATGAAGCTTTCTCTTGGATATCTTTTTACCAGCGCCTCTCTTGCTGCTGTCTCAGATTTACCGCTATGATAAACATATGCTGTATCAAAATAATTCATGCCTGCTTCCATGTATGCATCTACCATTTTACAGACATGCTCATGATCAATAACTCCATCCTTCTCTGGCAGTCTCATAAGACCGAATCCCAGTTTAGGCATCTTGCTTAAATCTATACTCATTTTTTAACCCCCGTTTACCTTGAAACAAAACAAAATCACCATACTTCCATTTCTATAATAACCTAAAAAGCATAAAATACATATTAAAATTATTGGATTTTTATCAAAATTTTTTCATAGTACTTTTCTCACATTTAAAAAAGGCTTCCCAAATCGCTTCGGGAAGCCTTCATAATTATTGATAAATGGTTTTATTTTTCCTCTTTTCCAAGTACAGAACGCATAACAAGTTTAAGGAAGAGTGGCTGTGTAAAGTATCCAAGAATGATACCGATAAGAGTCATACCAATTATCGAGAATGGAAGTGATCTCTTTAAGCCCATCTTCATGCCCTGGATTGCACCTTTCTGTGCTTCAATACCGCCGGACTTTCCGTTGATGCCTTCCTGCATACCATCAATACCCTTTTGCATTTCATCGATACCGCCCTGCATTTCATCAATGCCCTTCTGCATATCGTCGATACCGGTCTGCATCTCTTCGATGCCTTTCTGCATACCAGGTTCTTCAGGTGTTCCATTCATAATGGATGTTGAAATTTCAGCCTTTGTTCCTTCGATGCTTGCTTCAAGTTCTTTTGCAGCTGCCTTCTTGCCTTCAAGTTCACCCTTAACGCCTTCAAGCTGGCCTGTAAGAGGTCCCTTCTTATCAGGAGTTGCTTCTTCAAGCTGTGCTTCAAGATCAGCCTGACGAGTCTCAAGTTCTGCTATAGACTCATTTAACTTGTCCAAAGAATCCTGTCTTTCAGCAGTTGCTTCTTGTGCAGCATTCTCAATAACCTTATCCATTGAATTCTGAAGTGCCTTCTGTTCAGCCTTAAGCTCTGTCTGCTGTCCCTTAAGCTCATCGCGCTGTGCAATAAGTTCACTCTGCTGACCTTTAAGTTCAGACTGCTGTTCATAAAGTTCAACAACCTCAGATTCCATCTTAGCGATATTGCTCTTAATGCCATTCATTGCAAGTGTCGGCATTGAAATACTCATAACAAGAGACATAATCGGGAATATGATAATACTTGTTATAACGGAAGCAAGAATTCTTCCCTTAACTGAATTAGGATCAATTTTACGTTTCTTAAGGAACTTATCCTGTACCTCATTTGGTGGGATAAATGATGTAATAAGATGACCTGTAATCCAACCGATTATGGCACCAAGTAACCAGCCCTTCCATGTAAAATGACCGCTTGCCAGAGTACCGATTGTTGAGAATACGATAGTATTAAATGTATTCATAAGTAAGCTCATGCGCTTACCAATCTTACGTCCGATAATAGCCTGTGGTGGTAATTCACCCGGTTCCATCTTAGCCTGTACTGCTGCTGCAGGACTTAAATCAGAATCCTTAACTTCATAATCCTTATATGGAGGATTCTGAGCCCACTCAAGTATGGACTTGCCTTCCATCTTAACACGACGTTCAGGAATGGTTGTCGGATAATCATCTATATGCTGAGCTGCCTTAACAACAGGCATTGATTTCATCTCAACTGACATCTTTGCATCCTGTGCTGAATGTATAGGACGGCACATCATATTTCTTGGTGTCGGCTTTAAATCACCACGCTGAGCGAAGAATTTATAATCAAGTGGCTCAACATTCTGAATCTCCTGTGCAAGGTCTGCAAATCTGATACGAAGTGAATTGCCATAGAAGTTACGATATATACCAACGTTTTCATTGATTGCTGCAACTGTCTGATCAATTATATCTTCGTTGAATCCTTTTGGTACATCAATTAATACTTCACCACCGAAGGATGTATATGAAGTAGCCCATATTTTAAAGAGTTCTTCATCGCCGCTCTTGTATTCTGTGCCCTCATGCCATGCAAAAAGCATAATAGTCTCATCATCTGCAGGACATCTTCCCATTGCTACATGTCTGTCCATAAAACGCTTGAATTGTATTGGATAGAAACCGTTTTCAATTGGACCTACATAAAGCTGTACATCAGTGCCGGCTTCTACATCATGACAAAGTCTTGTAAAATCATCGTCGATGCAGCACTTTCTGTCTGTATAACAGAACTGACATCCAAGACAGTGCTTATAATTATAATCGCTAAGATGAATCTCTGCTACATTGGCTCCTACTGCCGTAAAAGCGTCAACGTACTGTTTAGCAATTGAAGTAGTCTCTTCTGAATCATCAGTATAAACAACACGAACAGATGCAGATTTAGTAAGTTTAAGGGACTTTCCACTTACCAAAGCTTTAACATTGTTATACCATGCATATACATCTGCACGATATTTCTCTTCAAGAATATCTGTTGAATAGATACCTTCACCCTTGATATATCTAAGGCCAAATCTTTCAGCCCATATCTTAATATAATCATGAGGAAGATTATCCATCATCAAACCGGATGTTGTAAAAGTTGTAACCGGTGTATGCAGACCATTCTGGCGCATATATTCACCAACATTGTTCAACGCTTCCATCGACTGTGATGAAAGACAGAAATGATACAAACTTGTGGCAACGATAATAAGATCTGCCTCTTTAAACTTGGCCAGATCTTCATCTTTTAATATGCCACTTTTTGGCATAACCAGTTCTACAAACGTGTCATCAGTATGTGTGTGACTGACAAAACGCATAGATGCTAAAGTAATGGATTGCTCGCCGTTTAGCGATAGAGAAAAGACTAGTGTTTTCAAACCATACCCCCCTTTTCAATTTTCAAATGTTAGTAACCCTTTAGTGACCTAATCGCCGGAAATAGTCCCCACCTTTCCAACAATTATTTATAATATAACATATAGATTTTTTAACTACAATACGCTAAAGCGTTAAACAATTTTTTAACAATCATTTTAAATAAAAAAGGCTTCCCGGATTACTCCGAAAAGCCTTAATTTTTTAATTAGCGGGTTGGGCTGTTCTACAATTTTGATTACTCGATAATAGAAGCAACTCTACCTGAACCAACTGTTCTACCACCTTCACGAATAGCGAATGTAAGACCCTGCTCCATAGCGATTGGGTGAATTAATTCGATAGTCATTTCGATGTTATCACCAGGCATGCACATTTCTGTACCTGCAGGAAGGTTACAAACACCTGTAACGTCTGTTGTTCTGAAGTAGAACTGTGGTCTATAGTTGTTGAAGAAAGGAGTATGACGTCCACCTTCATCCTTTGTTAATACGTAAACCTGAGCTGTAAATTTCTTGTGGCATGTAACTGAACCTGGTTTAGCAAGAACCTGTCCTCTTTCAATTTCGTTTCTCTGAACACCACGAAGAAGAGCACCGATGTTATCACCAGCCTGAGCCTCGTCAAGTAACTTACGGAACATTTCGATACCAGTTACAACTGTCTGACGATTCTCTTCCTTGATACCAACTAATTCAACAGGCTCGTTGAGCTTTAATGTACCTCTTTCTACTCTACCTGTAGCAACTGTACCACGACCTGTGATTGTGAATACGTCTTCTACTGGCATTAAGAATGGCTTATCTGTCTCTCTCTGAGGATCTGGGATATATTCGTCAACAGTCTTCATGAGTTCCATGATCTTGTCGCCCCACTCACCGTTAGGATCTTCAAGAGCCTTAAGAGCTGAACCCTTAACGATAGGTGAATCTTCGAAACCATACTCAGCAAGCTGCTCTGTAACTTCCATCTCTACTAAGTCGATAAGTTCTTCATCATCAACCATATCACACTTATTTAAGAATACAACGATTTTAGGAACACCTACCTGACGAGAAAGTAAGATGTGCTCTTTTGTCTGAGCCATAACACCGTCAGTAGCAGCAACAACTAAGATAGCACCATCCATCTGAGCTGCACCAGTGATCATGTTCTTAACGTAGTCAGCATGGCCCGGGCAGTCAACGTGAGCGTAATGTCTCTTCTCTGTCTGATACTCAACGTGAGCTGTAGAAATTGTGATACCTCTTTCTCTCTCTTCTGGAGCCTTATCGATATTCTCGAAATCTACCTTTTCATTACCTGCAACTCTTTCAGCTAAAACCTTTGTGATAGCTGCTGTAAGAGTTGTTTTACCATGGTCAACGTGACCGATGGTACCAATATTACAATGCGCTTTTGTTCTCTCAAATTTTGCTTTTGCCATTTCTAATTATCCTCCTTACAAAAGTAACAAAATTATTATTTTTATTTTCAAACCACTAACTTTGATTATATAAGATAATACCTATATTTTCAAGGGTTTTTTAATCATTCCCGCCCTTTATTAAAGGGCAGGAATTATAAGTTAATTATCCATTATTACGTCCAGCAATAATCTTCTCCTGGATATTCTTTGGAACTGGCTCATACTTCTCGAAGAACATTGAGTAGTTACCACGACCCTGTGTCTTAGAACGAAGGTCTGTAGAATAACCAAACATTTCAGCAAGAGGAACGAAACCTCTTACGATCTTACCGCCGCCAAGATCATCCATACCTTCGATACGGCCACGACGTGAGTTAATATCACCGATAACGTCGCCCATGTATTCTTCAGGCATAGTAACCTCAACCTTCATGATAGGCTCAAGAAGTACAGGATCACCCTTCTTCATAGCATCCTTGAATGCCATAGAACCGGCAATGTGGAATGCCATTTCTGAGGAGTCGACTTCATGGTATGAACCATCATATACGTTAGCACTTACACCAAGTACAGGGAATCCGGCAAGAACACCGCTCTTAGCAGCTTCTTCAATACCTTCACCAACTGCTGGGATGTATTCCTTAGGAATAGCACCACCGACAACGGTTGATTCGAACTTGAATGTTTCCTCGCCATTTGGATCCATTGGTGTAAATTTAACTTTACAGTGACCATACTGACCACGACCACCAGACTGCTTAGCATACTTGGAATCAATATCAACTTCCTTAGTAAATGTCTCTTTATATGCAACCTGAGGAGCACCAACGTTAGCCTCTACCTTGAACTCACGAAGAAGTCTGTCTACGATGATTTCCAGGTGAAGCTCGCCCATACCAGCGATGATTGTTTGTCCTGTTTCTGTATCTGTATGTGCTCTGAATGTAGGATCTTCTTCAGCAAGCTTAGCAAGTGCCTCACCAAGTTTACCCTGACCTGCTTTAGTCTTAGGCTCGATAGCGAGCTCGATAACTGGTTCAGGGAATTCCATAGATTCAAGAATTACTGGGTGCTGCTCGTCACAGATTGTATCACCTGTACCTGTAAACTTGAAACCAACAGCTGCTGCAATATCACCTGAGTAAACTTTATCAAGTTCCTTACGTGTATTTGCGTGCATCTGAAGGATACGTCCTACTCTTTCCTTCTTATCTTTTGAAGAGTTAAGTACATAAGAACCTGAGTTCATTGTACCTGAATAAACTCTGAAGAATGCAAGCTTTCCAACGAATGGGTCTGCCATAATCTTGAATGCAAGAGCTGAGAATGGCTCTTCATCAGATGAATGTCTCTCAATTTCGTTACCATCAAGGTCTGTACCTTTGATTGCAGGAATATCAAGAGGTGATGGCATGTATTCAATAATTGCGTCAAGAAGCTTCTGAACGCCCTTATTTCTGTAAGCTGTACCACAACATACAGGAACAGCTGTACACTCACATGTACCCTTTCTTAAAGCTTTCTTTAACTGATCGTTAGTAATGGAATCCGGATTCTCCATCCACTCCATCATAAGATCATCATCAAGTTCTACGCACTTTTCAATAAGATCAGCATGATAAATCTCTGCTTCTTCCTTCATATCATCAGGAATATCAACGATTGAGATATCTTCGCCCTTATCATCATTGTAGATGTAAGCCTGCATCTCGAATAAGTCGATAATGCCCTTGAATTCGTCTTCCTTACCAATTGGTAACTGAACAACGATAGCATTCTTACCAAGACGATTCTTGATCTGATCTACAGCTGCATAGAAGTTAGCACCTAAAATGTCCATCTTATTGATGAATGCCATTCTTGGTACATTGTATGTATCTGCCTGACGCCATACGTTTTCTGACTGTGGTTCAACACCACCCTTTGCACAGAATACACCAACAGCGCCGTCTAATACTCTAAGTGAACGCTCAACTTCTACAGTAAAGTCAACGTGGCCCGGAGTATCAATGATATTGATACGATGCTCTAAAGCACCAGCCTTTGGCTTAGTATGATCCTGTAAAGTCCAATGACATGTTGTAGCAGCAGAAGTAATTGTGATACCTCTTTCCTTTTCCTGCTCCATCCAGTCCATTGTTGACTCACCATCATGAGTTTCACCGATTTTATAGTTTACACCTGTGTAATAGAGGATACGCTCTGTTGTGGTAGTCTTACCAGCATCGATATGAGCCATAATACCAATATTACGGGTTCTTTCCAATGGATATTCTCTTCCAGCCAATGTCGTTCCTCCTTATTAGAATCTATAATGTGCAAATGCCTTATTAGATTCAGCCATTTTATGCACATCTTCCTTCTTCTTAACTGATGCACCTGTATTGTTTGCTGCATCAAGGATCTCATTAGCTAATCTGTCTTCCATGGTCTTTTCACCTCTCTTACGAGAATATGTAGTTAACCAACGAAGACCAAGTGCCTGACGTCTAGCAGGTCTTACTTCAATAGGAACCTGATAGGTAGCACCACCGAGACGTCTAGCCTTAACTTCGAGTACTGGCATGATATTATTCATTGCTTCTTCGAATACTTCTAAGGCTGGTCTGCCGGATTTTTCTTCTACTTGAGCAAATGCACCATATACAATCTTCTGTGCTACACCCTTCTTACCATCTAACATAATGTTATTGATAAGCTTGGTAACAACCTTGTCATTGTATAAAGGATCTGCTAATACATCTCTTTTCTGAATATGTCCTTTACGTGGCACGATTCTTCCCTCCTTAATTAATTGAAAATTAAATCTACGGTACTCACATGTGTCCTCTAATAATGTGTCCGTGCGGTATTTCACTATATGCACAAAGGTACAAATACAAAATCCCAACACCTTTTAAAATTAGTTCTGTTTGTGGTACAAAAAACTACTAAATTATTTTGCTGCTTTAGGCTTCTTAGCGCCGTATTTAGAACGAGCCTGACGTCTGTTAGCAACACCTGCTGTATCCAAAGTACCACGAACGATGTGATATCTTGTACCAGGTAAGTCCTTTACTCTACCACCACGAATAAGAACAACACTATGTTCCTGAAGGTTGTGTCCTTCACCAGGAATGTAGCTTGTTACTTCAATACCATTTGAAAGTCTTACTCTGGCAATCTTACGCATAGCTGAGTTAGGTTTCTTAGGTGTAGCAGTCTTAACAGCTGTACATACGCCTCTCTTCTGTGGAGATGGAGCATCAATTGAAGTCTTGTGTAATGAGTTGTAGCTCTTCTGAAGAGCTGGTGCTGTAGACTTCTTAACGATTGTCTGTCTTCCCTTGCGCACTAACTGGTTAATTGTTGGCATTTCGATTTGTCCTCCTTTTCTTCAATATTTTATAACAGTCTAAGCGTGCGAACATAAAATTCGCACGCCTAAACATTATAAGTATAATATTAATTCTTTGTCAAGAGTATTTTATTCCTGACCATCTTCAGCAGCAACAGTTTCTTCTTCGACTGTTACTTCTTCATCTAATACTTCTTCTTCATCATACTCCGGAAGAATGGTATCAATCTTCACATCTCTGTGATCCTTCATACCTGTACCTGCTGGAATAAGTCTACCAATAAGTACGTTTTCCTTAAGTCCGATAAGAGTATCAACCTTACCCTTTGTAGCTGCATCTGTAAGAACTCTTGTTGTTTCCTGGAATGATGCTGCTGATAAGAATGAGTTGGTTGCAAGTGCTGCCTTGGTGATACCTAAGATGATGTCCTTAGGTTCAGCAGGTGTAGCATTTGGATTATTCTTAAGAAGTTCTTCATTAATTGCTTCAAGCTCAAGTCTGTCTACAAGGCTGCCTGGAAGTAACTCTGTATCTCCGGCTTCCTCAACAAGCTGTTTCTTAAGCATCTGACGAACGATAACTTCGATATGCTTATCTGCAAGATCAACACCCTGTAAGTTGTAAACCTTCTGAACTTCTCTGATGAGATAATTCTCAACGGCTTCAATCTTCTTAATCTCAAGGAGATCTGCTGGATAAATACTACCTTCTGTAAGTTCATCACCGGCTTCAATACTCTGACCTTCTTCTACTCTGATTCTTGAACCGTATGGAATAGAATATGTCTTTGTATTTGTTCCGTCATCTACGATAACTTCTCTCTTCTGCTTGGTCTCGTTAATTGTAACCTTACCAGCGATTTCAGAGATGATAGCAAGTCCCTTAGGCTTACGTGCCTCGAAAAGCTCCTCAACTCTAGGAAGACCCTGAGTGATGTTGTTTCCGGCGATACCACCTGTATGGAATGTTCTCATTGTAAGCTGTGTACCAGGTTCACCGATGGACTGTGCTGCAATGATACCTACTGCTTCACCAACCTGTACAGGTTCACCTGTTGACATGTTAGCGCCGTAGCACTTAGCACAAATACCATTTCTTGACTTACATGTAAGGATGCTTCTGATCTTAACAGCCTTAACCGGATTACCTTCTGCATCAACACCGTGAGCACAAATTCTTGATGCTCTTGAAGGAGTAATCATGTGGTTAGCCTTAACGATAACCTCTCCCTTGTCATCCATGATTGTCTCAGCAGCGAATCTGCCTTTAATTCTTGTTTCAAGATTTTCAATTGTATCTTTACCATCAACTAAAGCCATTGCTGTGATACCAGGTATCTCTGCTCTGTCGATAGCACAGTCTGTTTCTCTGATGATGAGTTCCTGACAAACGTCAACCATACGTCTTGTAAGGTAACCTGAGTCAGCTGTACGAAGAGCTGTATCAGAAAGACCCTTACGAGCACCGTGAGCTGACATGAAATACTCAAGTACGTCAAGACCTTCACGGAAGTTAGACTTAATAGGAAGCTCGATTGTGTGACCTGTTGTATCTGACATAAGTCCACGCATTGCAGCAAGCTGTTTCATCTGCTGTTCGCTACCACGGGCACCGGAATCGGCCATCATCTTAATATTGTTGAAGTCATCCATGGAAGCCATGAGTTCTTTTGTTAATCTCTCATCAGTGTCGTTCCATACCTGGATAACGTTCTTATATCTTTCTTCATCAGTACACATACCACGGTTGTAGTTACGTGTAATTGTATCAACCTTAGCCTGTGCTTCATCAAGTAATGCCTGCTTACATGAAGGAACAACCATATCCTTGATTGAAACTGTCATGGCAGCCTTGGTTGAGAACTTGTAACCTATTGCCTTAACAAGGTCAAGTACCTCAGCTGTCTTTGTAGCACCATGAGTATTGATAACCTTCTCGAGGATTTTCTTAAGCTGCTTCTTACCTACAAGGTAGTTTACTTCAAGCTTAAGCTTATCTTCATCAGTCTCTCTCTCAATCTCGCCAAGATCCTGTGGTAAAATCTCATTGAATAAGAATCTGCCAAGTGTTGACTCTACAAAGCCTTCAATTTCTCTTCCATCTGGAAGTGTCTTCTTAACTCTTACTCTGATTCTGGCATGTAAACCAAGAACGCCGTTCTCGTATGCCATAATAGCTTCGTTAAGATCCTTGAAGCTCTTATACTGTGATATTTCATTGCCCTTTTCATCAATGGCAGTTTCCTTAACTGCATCTGTCTCGTTATCTCTTTCCTGTGTAAGGTAGTAGATACCAAGAACCATATCCTGTGAAGGAACTGCAACAGGAGCACCATCTGAAGGCTTAAGTAAGTTATTAGGTGACAGAAGTAAGAATCTACACTCTGCCTGAGCCTCTACAGAAAGTGGAAGGTGAACAGCCATCTGGTCACCGTCGAAGTCGGCGTTGAAAGCTGTACATACAAGTGGATGAAGCTTAATAGCCTTACCTTCAACCAGGATTGGCTCAAATGCCTGAATACCAAGTCTGTGAAGTGTAGGAGCTCTGTTAAGCATAACAGGATGCTCGCTTATTACTTCTTCAAGAACGTCCCAAACCTTGTCATCAAACTTATCAACAAGTTTCTTAGCGCCCTTGATGTTATCAGTGATCTTTCTCTTAACGATTTCCTTCATAACGAAAGGCTTGAACAACTCAAGTGCCATTTCCTTAGGAAGACCACACTGATATATCTTAAGTTCAGGACCAACGACGATAACTGAACGTCCTGAATAGTCAACTCTCTTACCTAAGAGGTTCTGACGGAAACGACCTGTCTTACCTTTAAGCATATCAGAAAAGCTCTTAAGAACTCTGCTGCCTGCACCTGTAACGCTACGGCCATGTCTACCGTTATCGAAGAGTGAGTCTACAGCTTCCTGAAGCATTCTCTTCTCGTTACGTACGATAATATCAGGAGCTCCTAATTCAAGAAGCTTTGCAAGACGGTTGTTACGGTTAATGATTCTACGATATAAATCATTAAGGTCAGATGTTGCGAATCTGCCGCCATCAAGCTGAACCATAGGTCTTAAATCTGGTGGGATTACAGGAATTACATCCAGAATCATCCACTCAGGCTTATTCTGTGAAGAACGGAAAGCATCTACAACACCAAGTCTCTTAAGAAGTTTGCTTCTCTTCTGACCCTTTGTCTGTGGATCAGAGATAGCTTCCTTAAGTTCTTCATAATCTTTATCAAGATCAACATTCTGAAGAAGTTCCTTAATAGCTTCAGCACCTGAACCTACACGGAAAGCGCCATAGCCGTACTTCTCTTTAGCATCCTGATAATCATTCTCGGTAAGAACCTGCATATATTCAAGATCAGTCTCACCTTTATCAAGTACTACATAAGCACTGAAATATAAAACTTTTTCAAGTGACTTAACAGGAATATTAAGTATAAAACTGATTCTGCTAGGTACACCCTTGAAATACCAGATGTGTGAAACAGGTGCAGCTAACTTAATATGACCCATTCTCTCACGACGAACATTGGCTTTTGTTACCTCTACGCCACACTTGTCGCAGATAGTACCTTTGTTCTTAATCTTCTTATACTTACCACAGAAGCATTCCCAGTCTTTGGTAGGTCCGAATATCTTCTGACAAAACAGACCATCATGCTCTGGTTTAAGAGTTCTATAGTTAATAGTCTCAGGCTTTGTTACCTCGCCATGTGACCACTCAAGTATTTTCTCAGGAGAAGCTAAACCAATTCTAATAGAGTCAAACATAATGGACTCGTTCGTTTCTTTCTTCATTCCAGACATTACTTACACTCCTTCCAACTTATACTAAACGACTTATTCTTCATCACCATCGCCGAAATTGTCATCTGCATCTTCATATGAATCACTATCTTCATATACATATTCTTCAGCAGATTCAGAATCGGAATCACCATCGATAAACTGTCCCTGTTCATCTAAGACAACATATCCGCCTGCCTTAACAAGTTCACTGTTATCTGCCGGCTTGTCCGAACCTTCCATCTCAACCTGATAGTTGCTAAGAGGTGCATCAGTATTTTCTTTGATTTCTACAACATTGCCATCTTCGTCAAGTACTTCTACATCGAGGCAGAGAGCCTGAAGTTCTTTAAGAAGAACCTTGAATGACTCAGGAATACCCGGCTTAGGAATGTTCTCGCCCTTAATAATTGCTTCGTATGTCTTAACTCTACCAACAACATCGTCAGACTTAACAGTTAAGATTTCCTGCAATGTATAAGAAGCACCATAAGCTTCGAGAGCCCAAACTTCCATTTCACCGAATCTCTGTCCACCGAACTGAGCCTTACCACCAAGTGGCTGCTGTGTTACTAATGAGTACGGGCCAGTTGAACGAGCATGGATCTTATCATCTACCAAGTGGTGTAACTTAAGGTAGTGCATATGACCAATAGCTACAGGTCCATCAAAATACTCGCCTGTACGTCCGTCACGGAGTCTTACTTTACCGTCATCGGAAATTGGAACGCCCTTCCATAATTCTCTGTGATCTCTGTTTTCATAGAGGTATTCGAGAATATCCTGTGGAAGAACATCTTTATACTTCTTCTCAAAATCTTCCCATGTACCGTTAACATAGTCATTAGCCATGTTAAGAGTATCCATGATATCTTCCTCATCTGCGCCATCAAATACAGGTGTTGCAACGTTGAAGCCAAGAGCCTTTGCTGCAAGTGATAAGTGTAACTCAAGTACCTGTCCGATGTTCATACGTGAAGGAACGCCGAGAGGGTTAAGCACAATATCAAGAGGACGTCCGTTAGGAAGATATGGCATATCCTCTACTGGTAATACTCTGGAAACAACACCCTTGTTACCGTGACGACCAGCCATCTTATCACCGACGGAGATTTTTCTCTTCTGTGCTATATAAATTCTGACTTTCTGGTTAACACCTGCTGAAAGTTCTGTATCACCAGCTTCTTTGGAGAATACCTTGGCATCAACTACGATACCGTAAGCACCATGAGGTACCTTAAGTGAAGTATCTCTGACTTCTCTTACCTTGTCACCGAAGATAGCCTTAAGAAGCTTCTCTTCAGGAGTAAGATTTGTTTCTCCCTTAGGTGTAACCTTACCAACTAAGATATCACCGGCACGAACTTCGGCACCGATTCTGATGATACCTCTTTCGTCCAGTTCTTTAAGAGCCTCGTCACCAACGCCTGGAACGTCAGCAGTAATTTCTTCTGCACCAAGTTTGGTATCTCTGGCTTCTACTTCATATTCTTCAATATGTACAGATGTGTAAACATCTTCTCTTACAAGTCTCTCGCTAAGAAGAACAGCATCCTCGTAGTTGTAACCTTCCCAGGTCATGAAACCGATAAGAGGGTTCTTACCAAGTGCAAGCTCGCCATTAGCTGTTGAAGGACCATCTGCAATAACCTGTCCTCTGTTTACTCTGTTACCCTTGAAGACGATTGGCTTCTGGTTGTAGCAGTTGCTCTGGTTACTTCTTACGAACTTGGAAAGTTTATATTCGTGGCTTGTTCCCTTGTCATCCTTGATAATGATCTTATCAGCTGAAACGAAGGTTACAGTACCATCTTCTTTGGCAACAACACATACGCCTGAGTCTACAGCTGCCTTTTCTTCCATACCTGTACCAACAACAGGAGCCTCAGTAAAGAGAAGAGGAACTGCCTGACGCTGCATGTTAGATCCCATGAGGGCTCTGTTAGCATCGTCGTTCTCAAGGAATGGAATTAATGCTGTAGCTACAGAGAATACCATCTTAGGAGATACGTCCATGTAATCGAACATTTCCTTTGGATATTCCTGGGTCTCATCTCTGTAACGACCGGCAACCATTTTACGTACGAAATGTCCTTCTTTATCAAGTTTCTCATTAGCCTGAGCTACATGATAGAAGTCTTCTGTATCTGCTGTCATGTAATCAACAATGTCTGTTACTCTTGGATTAGCAGGGTCAGACTTGTCAATTCTTCTGTAAGGTGCCTCAATGAAACCATACTCATTGATTCTTGCATAAGAAGCAAGTGAGTTGATAAGACCGATGTTAGGTCCTTCAGGTGTTTCAATAGGACACATTCTTCCGTAATGTGTATAGTGAACGTCTCGAACTTCGAATCCGGCTCTTTCTCTTGAAAGACCACCAGGTCCCAAAGCTGATAAACGTCTCTTATGTGTTAACTCACCAAGTGGGTTGTTCTGATCCATGAACTGTGACAGCTGTGATGAACCGAAGAACTCTTTAACAGCAGCCTGTACAGGCTTGATGTTGATAAGTCCCTTAGGAGTTACATCCTCAGCGTTGCTTGTTGTCATTCTTTCACGAACAACTCTTTCCATTCTGGATAAACCGATTCTGTACTGGTTCTGTAAAAGTTCACCAACCGCACGAATACGTCTGTTACCCAAATGGTCGATATCATCATGATTGCCAATGCCATGCTCTAAGTGAATGTTATAGTTAATAGAAGCAAACATGTCTTCCTTAGTGATGTACTTAGGAATCAGCATCTGTACGCTATTCTTGATAGCTTCTGCCAATTCTTCCGGCTTATCAATGAATTCGTTAATAATATCATTAAGTACAGGGAAATATACATCCTCTGTAATACCAAGAGCCTTGGCATCACAGTCTACCCATTCGTTAATGTCTACCATCATATTGGAAAGAACCTTAACGTTGGCATCTTCAGCCTGGATTGTAACTGACTTAACAGCTGCATTCTGAATTGCATCTGCAAGTTCTACAGTTACCTTATCACCAGCCTTGGCAATAATCTCACCTGTATATTCGTTAACTACATCCTCTGCAAGTACATGACCTGTAATACGGTTACGAAGTTTAAGTTTCTTATTGAACTTATAACGACCAACCTTGGCAAGGTCATATTTCTTAGGATCAAAGAAAAGTGCGTCAATATAACTCTGAGCATTCTCTACGCTGAAAGGCTCGCCTGAACGAAGTCTTGAATATAATTCATGAAGACCTTCAACATAGCTCTTGGAATTATCCTTGGCAAGTGAAGCCATGATTCTTGGCTCCTCACCGAACATATCGATGATTTCCTCAGTAGTTCCAACGCCCATAGCTCTGATAAATACAGTAACAGGAACTTTCTTGTTTCTGTCTACTCTCATGAGAAGTACGCCATTGGAGTCCATCTCAGTCTCAAGCCATGCACCTCTGTTAGGAATAATCTGTGAAGGATATGACTTGTTACCATCTTTATCTCTTTCTTCTGAGAAATAAATACCAGGAGAACGAACTAACTGGCTTACAATAACACGTTCTGCACCATTAATAATGAAAGTACCGGTATCTGTCATTAAAGGGAAATTACCCATGAAAATGGTATCTTCCTTAAAATCCTTACCGTTCTGACTAAAGAGACGTACTGTCACTTTAATAGGAGCTTCATAGTTCAAGTTTCTTTCTTTGCACTCTTCGATCGAGTACTTCTTTTCACTTTCAACCAATTCATATCCAGCGAATTCAAGTCTTAAATCGCCGTTATGGTTAAAAATAGGAGAAATATCATTAATAGCCTCAGCTAATCCTTCCTTAAGGAACCACTCATAGGAATCCTTCTGGACAGCGATTAAGTCAGGCATATCAAGAACTTCTTCTTGCTGTGAATAGGTCATACGGATGCTATTACCGCTAGCAACTGAACGAATTCTGTTTTTCTGCATTGACGAACCTCTCCATTCTATATATTTTACTTGCGTAATATATGTATAAAACAGCTAAAAAACCCGTATTTTTGCGCAAAAATCGCCTTCATAGGGGCTAGTTAACCACAATAGTACATCTTCCAATATAACAAAATAGCGACTAAAAGTCAACAAAAACTTTTAGTCGCTATAATATTTTTTTATTTAACTTAAAGTATTCTTAATTATTTAAGAGTAACCTTAGCGCCTTCAGCTTCAAGCTTAGCCTTGAGGTCATCAGCTTCTTCCTTAGAAACGCCTTCCTTGATTACCTTTGGAGCGCCATCAACTGCGTCCTTAGCTTCCTTAAGTCCAAGACCTGTAGCATCACGTACAACCTTGATAACCTTAACCTTGTTAGGACCACAATCTGTAAGCTCTACATCATATTCGCTCTTCTCATCTGCTGCGCCAGCTGCATCTCCGCCAGCTGCACCAGCTGCTACTACAACGCCTGCTGCTGCAGATACGCCGAACTCTTCTTCACATGCTTTTACTAATTCATTTAACTCTAATACGCTAAGCTCTTTAATAGCGTCGATAAATTCCTGAGTTGTTAACTTTGCCATTATTTTATCCTCCATAATAAACTTTTAAACTATTTTTGTTACAATACTGATTACTCAGCAACAGCTTCGCCGCCTTTAGACTCAGCGATCTGATTAAGCACTCTTGCCATGTTGGCAATAGGTGACTGGATACTTCCAAGAAGTTTGCCAAGAAGTTCTTCCTTTGATGGTACAGCTGCGATCTGTGCGATACCCTTATTGTCATAAACGGTTCCGTCTACAACACCACCCTTAATCTCAAGGGCAGGAGCTCCTTTAGCGAACTTAACTAAGATTCTTGCAGGTGCAGTTGAATCTTCTGTTGAGATTGCAATTGCGCTTGGTCCTTCAAGATATTCTGTAAGGCCTTCACAATCAGTACCCTTAAATGCGAAGTTCATCATTGTGTTCTTGTATACCTTATAAGTAACACCAGCTTCACGAAGAGACTTACGAAGTTCAGTATCTTCAGCAACTGTTAAACCACGATGATCAACGATAACTACTGACTTAGCATCTTTAATACGCTCTGAAATCTCGTTAACGATTGGTTGTTTAAGTTCTACTTTAGCCATTTTTCTCCTCCTTCTTTAATTTTATTGCCGAAAGAGTTTTTAATATTAAATAAGAAAACCTCTTTGCCACAAGGACAAAGAGGCACAATATACATACACTCACTCATCCTCGGTAGGCAGCTTTGCTTTACGTCTTACGACACCTACTGTCTTCGGCATTGGTCGAAACCTATAACAAGATAACATTTACCAAATATATTTGTCAAGCATAAATTTATATTTTTCCCAGCATACCTTCAGCCTCGTCGGTTTTGGCGGAGGCCGGGGTGAGGAAGTTTTCTATGGTGACTTCCCTGATAACGCCATGGAGGTCGGATGAGGATGCGGCATAGACCTTGATATACTCAGGGGTGTAGCCGGTCCAGTATTCCTTGCCGTCTACCATCTTCGGCTCTTCAAAAAGAACAGAAACTTTTCTTCCTATAAATCTTTCTCTGAATTCATGACCTGTCTGATGGCTGACTTCGATGAGGTCGGCGCTGCGCTCGCTCTTAACCGCTTTCGAAATCTTATCATCCATCTTTGAGGCAAAGGTTCCTTTTCTTGACGAGAAAGCAAAGACATGAATCTGACTAAATGAAACCTTTTTTGCAAAATCCACGCTTCCCAAATGTTCTTCCTCAGTTTCACCAGGAAAGCCGGTAATTATATCTGTAGTAATTGCAGCATCGGGATAATAGGAACGAATCAGATTAACTCTTTCCATATATTCATCTGATGTATATTTACGATTCATTCTTTTAAGTACTGTATCAGAGCCGCTCTGAAGAGATAAGTGGAAGTGAGGGCAGAATTCCGGGCAGGTGCTTACAATGTCCATAAATTCTTTGGTAATAACTCTTGGTTCGAGAGAGCTTAAACGAAGTCTCCGGGCACCTTCCATATTACAGATGTCCCTGATCAGTTCAGCAAGGCCATATTCATAGAAGGAAACATGGATGCCGGTAAGTACGAATTCACTGCAGCCTTTTGATACAAGAGTTTTAACTTCATTAAAGATGCTTTCTCTTTCACGGCTTCTGTTACGACCTCTTGTATAAGGAATAATGCAGTATGTGCAGTAGGCATCGCAGCCGTCCTGGATTTTGATATAGGCTCTTGTCTGGGATTCGTATTCTTCAAGAGAACATTCTTCATAAACTGCACTCTTCACATCAACCAAAGTACTTCCGAACAAAGTCTTCCTGTCAAGCAAAGTCGCTTTTTCAAAAGAACCGTCCTTTTTCAATCGTTCATATCTTTCAAGTATATCCACAATATCTCTCTTGCAGTTGTTGCCTACAAGAATATCAATTGTTTCATCTTCAGCAAGTTTCTCATAAGAAGCCTGAACATAGCAGCCTGCTGCCACAACCAGGGCGTCAGGATTAAGTTTTTTTGCTCTGTGTATCATCTGGCGGCTTTTGGAATCGGCAACATCTGTAACGGAACATGTATTGATAACATAGACGTCCGCAACATCGTTAAATTCAACACAGGTATAGCCTGCTGCCTCAAGGGCTTTTTTCATTACTTCTGTTTCATATGTATTTACTTTACATCCTAATGTATGGAATGCTACTTTACTCATAATTTTTCTCTCAAAATATAGTCATTAAGCCAATGGGCTTCTCTTGACTTTTAAATATAAATATCATACTATTTAAGGTGAACACAAATAAAGGAGGTTAGCCAAATGACAACCGTTTCTATTTCTTTAACTGATATCGATAAGATCAAACAATTCGTTAATGATGTAACTAAATTTGATTATGATTTTGATCTTGTTTCAGGCAGATATGTTATCGATGCAAAGTCTATTATGGGTATTTTCTCTTTAGACTTATCAAAGCCAATTGAACTTAATATCCATACAGAAGAGAATATCGATGAGATTCTCAAAGCTTTAGAGCCATATCTGGTTAAATAATGTTGGATTAATAATATTTACTAAACGCCACTTGTAATAAGTGGCGTTTTTATTTGGCATTTTATTCGCACATAACAACTTCTACGTTTTCGAGTGCCTGTTTCATTAAATCATCTATAACATCTTTTAGATTCTCTTCGCTCTTTTCAATGACATCAAGACGAGGCTTTGTAACCGGATGCTCTGCCACGAAGATGGTACAGCAGTCTTCGTAAGGAAGAATTGAAGTTTCATATGTTCCGATTCTCTCTGCTATATCCATGATTTCCTGCTTGTCAAAAGCAATTACCGGTCTGTATACCGGAAGGTCGCAGACTGCATTGGTGCAGTTAAGGCTCTGCATGGTCTGGGATGCAACCTGTCCTATGCATTCGCCGGTGATAAGCCCCAAGCAGTCATCAGCTTTGGCAAAATGCTCGGCGATTTGCATCATGTATCTTCGCATAATGATTGTAAGTTCATCCTGTGGACACAGCTGATATATGGCTTTCTGAATATCCGTAAAATTAACTACATATAATTTAATCGGTCCGCTGTACTTGGCAACCTGCTTACCCAGGTCTATAACCTTCTGTTTTGCTCTTTCAGAAGTATAAGGCGGTGCATGGAAATATGTTGCTTCCAAAGTTACGCCTCTTTTGGCAATAAGGTAACCTGCAACAGGACTGTCGAGACCACCCGATAAAAGAAGCATTCCCTTGCCGGCAGTACCAACAGGCATACCGCCAAGACCTCTTATACTGATGGAATAAACATATATTTTCTCTCTAACCTCAATATGAAGCTTAACTTCAGGATTATGAACATCAACCTTCAGGCCAGGGAAAGCATCGAGAAGCACCTCGCCCACGCCGCAGTTAATCTCCTGAGAGTTAACAGGGTATGTCTTGAAGGCTCTTTTGGCAAATACCTTAAAGGTAAAATCCTTCTTCTCATGAACTTCTTCAATATAGCTTACGATATCTTTCTTTAACTTATCATAGTCGCCCTTCTCGTAGGCACGAACCGGACAGATATAAACAATTCCGAAAACTTTCTTTAAGGCATCAACTGTAGTATCGTAATCAAAATCACCTGAGCATTCAACATATAATCTTGACTGACTTTTGGATACCCTAAAATCGCCCTCTATGGCACTTAAGGCTCTTTCTACCTGTGCTATGAGGGCGTCTTCAAATACGTAACGGTTCTTTCCCTTAAGGAAAATCTCACCGTATTTTAATAAAAATGTGTTAAACATAAATCCTCTTTAATTCTCCGGCTGATAGGAAGCAAAAACTCTCTTCATATCAGTATACTGAACCTGACTTATTGGAACTTCCACGCCGGTTACTGTCATAAATCTGTATCTGGCTACATCTGCAACCTTGGAAAGATTGACGATATAGGAACGATGACATCTTAAGAATCTGTTCTTAGGAAGCATTGCCTCAACATCTGAGAATTTCATATGGGCGCAAACTTCGCCCTTAACTGCATAGATATATGTATCTCTGCCCTGGCTTTCAAGGTATTCAATATCATCAAATGGAATGCGATACATCTTATCGCCTACCTGGAATCTTAAATCTTCCGGAGTCTTAATGCTCATGTTGTAGGCTTCAATCAGGCCTTCCTTAAGCTGATTTAAATCTACCGGTTTCTTAAGATATCTCAAGGCATTAACCTTATAGCCATCGAGAGCATAATCTGCTGTTGAAGATATGAAGATAATCGGAAGTCTTCCACCAAGTTCCCTAAGTCTGGTGGTCGCCTCAATTCCATTCATACCCACTGCCAGAATATCGCAAAGCAGCACATTATAACTGGTATCATCCTTCAGCGCAGCAATCATATCCTGCATGTCACTGAAGCATTCAATCTCGTAATCTATATTCTCTTCGTCTAAAATTTCTTCCGTGAGCGCTTCATTAATCTGTAATGAAGTGGCCTCATCGTCACAAATCGCAACCTTAAACATACATACCCCTTTTTCAGTCACCCATAATAATACATTATATCTAACTAATTATTTTTTTTCAACTTTTACAATTCTTCCTTATATCCGAAAGAAGTATCAACTTCGTGGGTTCCCTTGTAGGTAAACTTAAGTTTAAGTATCTTAAGTCCCACATTGGATGATAATAGTCTGTATACATTAAATCTGGTTTCGAAGCTTATTTCTCTGGTAATTGAAGTTTCCTGACCATTGCTTCCGGTAAATACACAGGAAATAATCGGGAAGCCCATGTAGAACAGATTAACCGGAAGCTGCGCTAACTTATCAAGATCGCTGACTCCGGTAATTGTCACATCATAATTTGTTCCAGGCTCTGCATCAAGTGCAAATACATAGGCTCTTTCACTGCCGGCTTTGAGTTTCTGCATATCAAGTTCAAGGCCGTCTTCAAGTTTAATATAGGCTACGCCTGAAATATCTTCCACATCCTGCTTTGGACCATTCTCGATTACCACTTCATCTTCCTGTCCGATCAGGCGTCTGAAGGCGGTGGTTTTTAAAACGGTCTCAAGGACATTTACTGCTGTTCTCTGAAGTTCTGAAATCTTAAGATCTCCTGACTCAATCTCTGCCTCTAAGTTATCATCAGAAGAATTCCTTGAAGCATCGGATACGCACATATAAATATCATTCTGTGCTTTGATCATCTGAGCAAGATCATTGCCGCACGGCTTCTCGCCAGGTCTGTTAATATCTGCCCACCAGTCAGTCATGACAAGACCGTCGAAGCCCCAGTCTTCACGAAGCACCAGTGTATTAAGCTCGTAGTTGCCCGCTGTATAATATCCATTTAATGAACCGTAGGTGGTCATCACAGCCACATCCACGTCATCTTCTCTTATGACGATTTCAAAGCCTTTTAAGTAAATCTCTCTGAGGGCTCTTGATGAAACCACGCTGTCCATAAGTCTTCTGTTTTTCTCTCTGTTGTTGGCTGCAAAATGCTTAAGGCAGGCAATTGAACCTGCAGCATTAAGACCTCTTGCCTGAGCAAGTCCCATAAGTCCGGTAAGTACCGGGTCTTCAGAGAAGTACTCGAAGTTACGGCCGTTAAGCGGGAATCTGTGTATGTTCATTCCAGGTCCAAGGAGAATGTCCACCTTGTTTTTCTTCATTTCATATCCAAGGAATGTGAAGAGTTTTTCATTAAGCTCTGTGTCAAAAGTCGCCGCCAGCAAAGTTCCGTTAGGAAGGCTGAATGCCTTGATGCCGCTGTCAATTCTAAGACCTGACGGTCCGTCAGAGCAGCATACTGCAGGAATGCCCTTATCTACAAGGCCAGGTGCCACGCCGCCAAATGCTGAAGCAGTACCCGGAGTTACCTTAGGACTTCCCATACCCTCGCCTCTTGTAAGACAGCATAATTCTTCCAATGAAAGCTGACCTACAAACTCTTCCATGGTAACATTGCCATCATATACATCCTTAAGTTTGTATCCCTTATCTCCTGTCATCGGAATCTCATCAGGAATACGTCTCTTAATCATGTCATATATAGGTCTGATTGGAACCGTGAAATAGTCAAGATTTCCAAACTTTGTCAGAGTCATTCTTCTATATGTTACATTCGGGAAAAGACAGTTATTAAGAGTATAGATAACCTGTGTTTCCTCCTGCTCATAGGAGTAGATTTCCTTAACGTCTCTTACGTTCTCTCCCATATAGAATACATATTTACCCTGTCTGATTGCTTCGGTAAATCTGTATTTGTCTCCATTTATGTCGCTGTATGCCGCAAGTCTGTCTATCGGAAATTCGATAACAAGCTTGGCTTCTTCATTAGGTTTGAGCTCGGCGGTTTTGCCAAAGCTCGCAAGGCAGAGCGCCGGATTATCAACTATGTCACGCGGCTTGGAAACATAAATCTGAACAACTTCCTTGGCTGCATGTTCGCCGATATTCTTAACCTTGACTGTTACGATGTATTTGTTATCTTCTAATTTGCAGCTTACAAAATCAAGCTTGAACTGAGTATATGTAAGACCAAAGCCAAACGGATATCTGACTTCCTTCTTGGCAAATGTTTCAAAATACCTGTATCCCACATAAACATCTTCAGCATACATATCTGTAAGAGATTTGCCAAAATTACTGTATGAAGGATAGTCTTCAAGCTTATATGCCATGGTATCCGGAAGGTGTCCGGATGGAGATATATCGCCACACAGTATGGATGCAAGGCCCAGACCGCCTACCATACCTGCCTGCCAGGAAAGTACAATAGCATCAGCATCAACTTCATCGTCGAAGCTTACATCCATGATATTTCCTGTATTATATACAACTACAACCTTTCCAAAGATTGCTTTTACATTCTTAATAAGATTCTTCTCAGCATCTGAAAGATAGTAAGAGCCCGGAAGCGGATCACTGTCTCTGTCCTCGCCTGCAGTTCTTGCAATAATTACAATTGCCTCATCTGCATTTCTGGCAGCATCCTTGATTATGCCATGAGGCACGTCCCACTCTTCCTGTGAAAAAGGATCCTTGCCCCAGCCTTCGCCTTTATTAAGAGGATGCTCAACTTCCCACTCTCTGTAGATGTCGCGAAGCGGCTCATACAAAGTAAGTTCTCCAAGTTCCTCAATTGCACTTGGAATGTCATATACATAATCAACATTAACAAGACCACCTGAACCCAGGCCGCTTTTGTAATAGTGTTCCTGCATTCTGCCAAAAACAGCCACAATGGTTCCCTTCTTAAGAGGCAGCATATTGCCCTTGTTCTTAAGAAGAACACAGCCTTCAGCTGCTACCCTTGTTGCAAGTTCTTCATACTCTTGCCAGTTTAAATTCATAAATTAAAACCTCACATTTCCTTATGATTCTTCTTTTACCCAAAGTCTTTTTTTGTCTGCATAATAACTGCATTGGTGACGATTTTGACCATGTCACCGTACTGTCTTGAGAATAAAATATGGTGACGATCTATAAATTCTTTATCTCCGGCCTTGCCGGCTTTTTCCATTTCGTAGGCAATCTCTCCTACCTTCTTGGCTCCTATATTATTGCAGGCACCCTTGATGGAATGGGCGATAACTGCATAATTCGCCCAGTCTCCTGCCTGATAGAATTTCTCCAGACTTGCAAGAAGGTTTGAGGATGCAAATGTCTGAAGGACTCTGATATAAACGCCCTTGTTACCTGCACAGTTTCTAAGGCCGTCCTCAACATCAACCCCCGGAAGGTTATCCGTAATATCAAAGGATATAGGACCTGTTGCTCCCTGAAGCCTTCCATTTTGAGCCTCTGAATATATATCATTTTTACTTCCTGTGGATAATTTTCTAATCTGTTTGTCAAAAGGTATCCACTTGGATAATACCTCATTAAGTCTTTCTATGTGAATAGGTTTAAAGACATAATCATTCATGCCTGCTTCCTTGAACTGCTTTTCCACACCTTTAATGGCGTTGGCAGTTAAGGCGATAATCGGAATATCCCTTGCGTATGGAGTGTCCAGGGCGCGGATTTTCTTAGCGGCTTCCACACCATCTAAGAAAGGCATCATGTGGTCCATGAAGATTACGTCATAGTCGATTAAGTGCTCGTCGATTTTGTTAATGGCTTCCATACCATTATCAACTAAAGTCGCCTCGAAGCCAAATCTCTTCATAAGTTCAAAAGCAACCTGCAGGTTTACCTTGTTATCATCAACAATCATGACTCTCGCGGTTGGAGCCATAAAGGTAACTTTGAATTCATCATTTTCTTTTCTGATTTCGCTGTAGTTGGCCTTGTAATTGCAAGGTCTCGGGTCCCTGACTTTCTGAGGAAGATGGAATGAGAATGTACTACCTTCCTTAACCACGCTTTCGCATTTAATGTCGCCGCCCATCAGATTAAGGAGCTGCTTGGAAATAACCAGACCAAGACCGGTACCTTCAACGTTACGGTTCTTTCTGGTATCTATCTGGCCAAAAGCCGTGAAAAGCTTATTGATGTTTTCCTGGGAAATACCAATACCGGTATCCCTTACTTCCACGATAAGGTTGCCGTTATATTCATCAATGTAATCCCAGTAAACGATGAAATCAATGTGACCTCTGTAGGTAAAGTTTACCGCATTGTTTAAAAGGTTGATAAGTATCTGTTTGATACGAAGTTCATCACCGATTAATGACCTTGGAATGCCAGGGTCTATATCAACGTTGAGCTTAACACTCTTTTTCATAAGTCTGAAAGTGATGATACTAAGCACATCATCCAAAAGAGTATTGATGCTGTACTCATCTTCATTTATTTCCATTTTGCCGGAGTCGATTTTGGAAAAGTCAAGAATCTCATTTATGATGGAAAGCAGACTTTCGGAAGACTTCTGAATTGTCTGCACATATTTGCCAGCCTCTCTGTCCATTTTGCGCTGGGAAAGAATCTCAGCCATACCATAGATGGCATTCATAGGTGTTCTGATTTCATGGGACATGTTGGCAAGGAAATTTGATTTGGCTTCAAGAGCGTTTCTCGCTTCCTCATTCTTAATCTCCATCTGCTCCTTGTAGGTGTTGACACCCTTAATCATGAATAAGAGGGCAACCTGGGCAAACAGGTAGAGAGCCAGATATGAAAGGTAGATTTCCGGAGCGCAGATGGCTTCGATTTTTTCCATTTGAAAAATCGCCGACACCGCTAAAGTGACAACCGAAATTATGCTGTACTCCAGCATGATACCGAAATCCGAGAAAAGCGCAAGAGTTACGCCGGATGCAAGGAATACCATTACCAGCATACCTACCGTATTAAGCTGAACAGCAATTACATAGGATGTAATAATTGTAAGCAGATAGAAAGTTCTTATTATCAGCCTTCTCTTCTCGCTGATACGCTGCATGAATATTGTAATGAGAATAGGAAGAAAACCTATGGATGTAAGCAATGCTTCTTCCATACCGAACTGGGTAAAAGCATAGACCACATTAATAAGTACAACGCAGAAGAACTGTATTATGCAGATAATTATGTTGGTGGTAAAAGGTATCAATTATTATCTCCTAACATACAAACGAAGGGAATCAAGAAGGACCGAGAGATTCTCTGTAAAATAATCAAGTTCCTCCTTGGTTGTATACACACCCATGCTGACTCTTACTGTTGAAGCAATTAAATCCTTGTCTACGCCAATTGCTGTAAGAGTTTTGGATGGAGTTCTTTTATGAGATGAGCAGGCAGAACCTGCTGATACATATATATTCTTCTCTTCCAAAGAATGAAGCAGTACCTCGCTTCTTATTCCTTTAACCGAGATGCTGACGATATGCGGAGCCGATGTATCATTATCACCGCCGTTAACATATACGTCTTCTAATTTACCTAATTTTTCAATGAGATAACTTCTAAGTTCATATAACCTGGCAGCCTCTTCATCAAGGTGGTCCATGGTAATTGATACGGCCTTTTCAAGACCAAGAATTCCCGGAACATTGTCTGTACCTGAACGCATGTCGCCCTGCTGCCCGCCGCCATTTATTAATGGCACAATCCTTATCTGGGAATTAACATACAGGATGCCAATGCCCTTCGGCCCGTTGATTTTGTGCCCGGATACGGAAAGAAGATCTATCTTCATTTTCTTAACATTAATTGGAATCTTTCCAAAAGCCTGAACCGCATCTACCATAAAATACGCGCCCGGATTGCATTCCTTAACAGTTTTTCCTATGGCCTCCAGGTCCTGCTTTACACCAATCTCGTTATTAACTGCCATGACAGATACCAGGATGGTATCTTCCCTGATGAGACTTCTTAATTCATCAATAGAAATAAGTCCCTTTGAATCAACTGAAAGGTAAGAGATTTCAAAGCCTTCTTTTTTAAGAATCTCCATACATCTTTCAACTGCCGGATGCTCAAACGGAGAGACAATAATGTGCATGCCCTTTCTCTTAAGAGCCTTGGCAGTTCCCATTATTGCCATATTGTCGCTTTCGGTACCGCCTGATGTAAAAATAATTTCCTTCGGCTCAGCCTTCAGCGTCTTTGCTATATTCTCTGTGGCAAGTCTGACCATTTTTTCTGTTTCCACACCAAGAGTGTGCATGCTGGACGGATTGCCATAATCTTCAAGCATTGTTTTAGAAACTATATCCACAACTTCTTTGTAAGGTCTGGTAGTTGCGGAATTATCCAGATAACATTCCATATTCACTCCTAAGCCATAATCTCCATCAAGAAATTAAGATATGAAAGTGCCACCATTCCTGCGGTTTCCGTTCTTAATATTCTTCTTCCAAGGGTAACATTTCTGCCGCCCATTTCCATGGCCTTATCTATTTCTGTTTTATCGAATCCCCCTTCAGGTCCGATAAATATTCCAACACTTTTTGCCTTTGAGGCTTCAATAAATGCTTCTTTTGATGTGGTCTCTTCACACATTTCATAAGGCACTAAAACTATATCAAGTTCCTCTGCCTTTTTTAAAGCTTCCTTGTAGGAAATCACATCCGAAACCTGCGGCACTACAGCCCTCTTACTTTGCTTGGCAGCTGCCCTCGAAATCTCATTCCATCTTGCCACCTTGCTTGCTGCCTTCTTGCCATCAAGCTTAACAACGGACCTTGCCATAGCAACCGGAACTATCTCATATATTCCAAGCTCGACACACTTTTGAATAATAAGTTCCATCTTGTCAGCCTTTGGAAGCCCCTGAAAAAGATAGACTTTAGCAGGCAGTTCCACATCTGACTTCTTTATGAATTCCACATCGAGCATCACTGAATCATCGGTATAATCAGCTACCCTGCATCTGTATTCATCATCACTTTCGCCATCAGAGACTGATACCTCTTCTCCCTTTGGCATCCTGAGCACATTCTTAATATGATTATAATCACTGCCTGTAATTGTGATTCTGTCCTTACCTATCTGACTTTTATCAACAAAAAAATGATACATCTTATCTCCTAGGCTCTTGCAACAATGCCAACCCATTCTCCCTGATGATTAACTTCCAGAACTTCCATATCATTTTCCTTAAGGAAATCAAGGACATACTGTTCTTTCTCATCAATGATTCCGGACATTATATATATGCCGCCCTTCTTAAGATAAGGCTTAATCTCAGGTGTGAGGTCCTTAAGTACAAAGTGGAGAATGTTTGCTGCGATGATATCATAGCTCTCTTTATCTGCCCACGCCTTGGTTTCAGGATCGTCAATAATATTTCCGATAACAAGTTCGAACTTGGAAGGGTCGACATTGTTTTTATCCAGGTTGTCTGCAACGGCTTCAACTGCCATCGGATCAAGGTCTGTAGCTCTGATGTGGTCTGCGCCGAACATAAGTGATACGATACCTAAGATTCCGCTACCTGTACCAACGTCCAAGATGTTGCAGCCCGGTGTAATATATTTCTTCAAAGCTCTGATACAAAGCTGAGTGGTCTCATGCATACCTGTACCGAAAGCTGTACCTGGGTCGATACGAAGAAGCATCTTGTCTTTGTCTTCTTCTTTGATTTCTTCCCACGAAGGAACAACAAGTAAATCATCTATTGTAAACTGATGGAAATATTTCTTCCAGTTATTAATCCAGTCAATATCTTCTGTCTGTGACAAAGTAATGGTTCCGGTTCCTATGTCCATTGTCTCTCTTAATCCATCCAGAACTGCCTTCGCCTCTTCCACAATGGCATTAACATCCTTGCCTTCTTCATCTTCAACAAAAAAAGACAGATATGCTATTCCGTCATCCTCCACCTCTACAGGAGGAATGTCTACAAACATCTGCTCTTTCTCAAGTGGTGTAAGAGGCACCTTGTCCTCTATCATGGCACCTTCCAAACCTATATCTTCAAGCATGCAGATAATAATATCCTCTGCCTCAGTTACTGTCTGTATCATTATTTTGTTCCAGCGCATTTATACACCTCTATTCTCTGTCTTCTAAATCCTTCTTTAGTATATCAAGATATGGCACCAAAATGCCATCTTTTTTAGGAAGAATATACTGAGGATTTAATTCCTCTCTTCTAAAACTCTTTCTGCCTCCGTTTTTGGCCCTCTGCCAGAACAAATCCAGGAATTCAAAAGGCAGATAATACATCTCTTCCGTCTGGGTATAATAAATTAAGAAAAAAGCCACCCCGCCCTGTTTCTCAAAATCCCTCATGAACTCAACCTGATGCTCATGAATATTCTGAAGAGTAAACGTCTGCGATGATGACTCTTTTGCATCAAAACAAATAGGCACTTCCTGAACAACGCCTATATAATCAATTGTACTTTTCTGTTCAAAATACGCTAATGTAATTCGTTTGTTATCCGGGTCCATTTTAACAGGCGTAATGGGAGTAGGAATCTTCTGCACAAGTGCAAGTCCTGACTCCCTGTATTTCTCATTGGTCCTGTTAATCATCTCTTCAAATGTTGAACCCCTAAGTCCTCTGGATGTCCAAGTTGCCATAGAATTTATTTAAAAAGACCTTTCTTTTTAGTTCCCTTAGCTCCGCCTGCTGCGCCATCAGGATCATTCTTAACTGCGTTTAATGCATCTCCCGTCGCCTTATCAAAAGCCTTAAGTGCTTCCTTGGCTTCTGATGAAAGTTTCTTAGGAACCTGAACCACAAATCTTATATAGTGGTTACCTCTTACATCCTTATTTCTGATGGTTGGAATACCATGACCTTTAAGTACGTCAGTGGTATCAGTCTGTGTACCAGGCTTAACATTATATACTACTTTTCCATCAACTGTATCAATAAATATGTCTCCACCCAAAGCTGCTACTGAGAATGGAAGAGCAACATTGGAATAAACATCATATTCCTGTCTCTGGAATACAGGATGCTTTGCAACTATAGCCTTAACTATGATATCACCTCTAGGTCCACCGTTGGTTCCCGGCTCACCCTGTCCAGGGATACGGCAGATAAGTCCGTCTGTATCAATACCTGCAGGACACTTAATTGCAAATTTCTTATGCTTCTTTGTATATCCTGTACCACGACAGTCCACACATTTATTCTTAATAACCTTACCTGTTCCGCCACATTCCCTACATGACTGAACTGTACTCATACGGCCAAAAAGTGTATCCTGTACAACCTGAACCTGTCCTCTGCCCTTACAGTTTGGACATGTTTCAGGAGATGTTCCAGGAGCTGCGCCTGAACCTTTACAGGTAGGACATTCAACCTTAACATCAATTTCCAGTTCCTTCTCAACACCCTTAACCGCTTCATCAAAGGTAAGTTTAACTGCAGCAAGTACATCAGCACCTCTCTGTGGGCCTGACCTTCCTGATCTTCTTCTGCCACCGAATATATCTCCAAATCCGAAAAGATCTGAGAATATATCACTGAAATCCATACTGTCAAAATCAAAGCCGGCGCCACCAGCAGCCCCGTCAAATGCAGCATGGCCATACTGATCATACTGTGCTTTCTTCTGTGGATCACTTAAGACAGCATAGGCCTCTGATGCTTCCTTGAATTTAGCTTCTGCTTCCGGATCGTCCGGATTCATGTCCGGATGATATTTCTTAGCCAAAGCTCTGTATGCTTTTTTAATTGTAGCCTCGTCGGCGTTTTTGTCAACGCCAAGGACTTCGTAATAATCTCTCTTTGCCGCCATATGTGCTCCCTTTTACGCCCATAAGGGCTACGTATAACGCAGCCCTTAGGCGAAACTAATATTAACCACTTGTAACTTAATTATACTTCTCTGAAGTCTCCAGCGAAGTTGTCGCCGTCACCATTATCACCTGATGTTCCGGCATTTGTGAACTGGCTCATGTCAGGACCTGCACCCTGTGCTCCTGCACCTGCAGCACCCTGCATTGACTCATACATCTTGGAGAATACTCCGTTAGCCTTCTCCATCATCTTCTCCTGAGCAGCCTTAAGTTCTGAAACTTCATCTTCTGAAAGTTCTTTATCTTTTGTTCTCTCTAAGATAGCCTTAACATTATCGATTTCTGTCTGAAGCTCAGACTTCTCTGAATCTGAAACCTTATCACCAACTTCTGCAAGAGCCTTCTCAGTCTGAACAACCATTGAGTCAGCGTCGTTACGGGCATCAATGCTTTCCTTACGCTTCTTATCCTGTGCTTCATATTCCTGAGCTTCTCTGACTGCCTTATCGATATCTTCATCAGACATGTTAGAACCTGCAGTAATTGTGATATGCTGTTCCTTACCTGTACCAAGATCCTTGGCAGATACGTTAACGATACCGTTGGCATCAATATCAAATGTAACTTCAATCTGTGGAACACCTCTTCTTGCAGGAGGGATACCATCAAGACGGAACTGACCAAGTGACTTGTTGTCCTTAGCGAACTGTCTTTCACCCTGTACTACGTTGATATCAACTGCTGTCTGGTTATCTGCTGCTGTTGAGAATACCTGGCTCTTCTTAACAGGAATTGTTGTATTTCTTTCAATAAGCTTTGTAGCAACGCCGCCCATTGTCTCAATTGCAAGTGAAAGTGGTGTAACATCAAGAAGTAAGATTTCACCTGCGCCTGCATCACCGGCAAGTTTACCACCCTGAATTGAAGCACCAAGTGCAACACATTCATCAGGGTTAAGGTTCTTGCTTGGTTCCTGACCTGTAAGCTGTTTAACCTTATCCTGAACTGCAGGGATTCTTGTTGAACCACCTACAAGAAGTACCTTGCCAAGTTCTGAAGCCTTAAGACCTGCATCTGCTAATGCTCTTTGTACAGGACCTGCTGTTCTCTCAACAAGTTCAGATGTTAACTCATTGAATTTAGCTCTTGTAAGAGTCATTTCACAATGCTTAGGGCCATCAGCACCTACTGTAATGTAAGGAAGGTTGATATCTGTTGATGTAGCTGAAGATAATTCCTTCTTAGCCTTCTCAGCTGCTTCCTTAATTCTCTGAAGTGCCATCTTATCTGCTGAAAGGTCGATGCCTTCCTTAGCTTTGAACTCTGCGATTACCCAGTCAGTAATCTTCTGGTCAAAATCATCGCCACCAAGTCTGTTATCACCGGCTGTTGCCAGAACTTCGATAACGCCTTCACCGATTTCAATGATTGAAACATCGAATGTACCACCACCTAAGTCGTATACCATGATGGTCTGCTCTTTCTCATTATCAAGACCATAAGCAAGAGCTGCTGCTGTAGGCTCGTTGATGATTCTCTTTACATCGAGGCCGGCGATTTTGCCAGCATCTTTGGTTGCCTGTCTCTGTGCATCGTTGAAGTATGCAGGAACTGTGATAACAGCCTCTGTAACCTTCTCGCCTAAATATCCTTCAGCATCTGCTTTAAGTTTCTGTAAGATCATTGCTGAAATCTGCTGTGGTGAATATTTCTTACCATCGATTGTTCTGCCTCTGTCTGTACCCATATCTCTTTTGATTGAAGAGATTGTCTTGTCTGCGTTTGTTACAGCCTGACGCTTTGCAGCATCACCAACAAGTCTCTCACCTGTCTTTGTAAAAGCAACAACTGATGGTGTTGTTCTTGCTCCTTCTGTATTTGCTATAACTGTTGGCTGTCCACCTTCCATAACTGCTACGCAGCTGTTTGTTGTACCTAAATCAATACCTATTATTTTGCCCATTATTTTGTCCTCCTTGTTATTCTGCTACAGCTACCATGCTATGACGGATAACTGTTTCTTTATATGTGTAGCCCTTGAGTAATTCCTTACATACGACGCCGCTTTCGTATTCTTCCGATGCCTCCTGCATAATTGCATTGTGGAAGTTCGGATCAAATTCCTTACCCAGAGCCTCAATTGGCTTAACGTCCATTTTTTCCAGTTCTGTCACAAGCTGTTTATATATCATGTTCATGCCTTCTGCATGAGATGATGCATTCTCATCCTGGGCTATTGTTGCAAGCCCTCTTTCGAAGTTATCAACCACCGGAAGAATCTTCTCAAGTACTGATCTTGCTCCTGCATCGAAACTCTCTGTTTTCTCTTTCTCAGTACGCTTACGGAAGTTGTCGAACTCGGCAAGCTGTCTCTTGACCTTGTCTTCAAGTTCTTCTATTTTTTCATCCTTTTTATCTTTCTTAGGTTCTTCCTTTTTGGCCTCTTCCTTTGTTTCTTCAGCCTCAGCATTTTCAGCCTTGTTTTCTTCTGCTTCTGCCTTAGCTTCTTCCTGCTCTTCGGCAGTTTCTTCAGGGGCCTTGGTTTCTTCTGTAACCTCTTCTATTTCTATGTCTTTTTTGTTCAGCTTTTCTCCTGAAGGCTTATTGCCTTTGGATTTGCCTTTCTTAGATGACATTACTATTCCTCCTTATCATCATTATATAATGCATCAAGTTGTACCTTAATTGTCTTAAGGGTTCCAACTACTTTTTCATAATCCATTCTCTTAGGACCAATAATACCTATGGTTCCCTTCATTCCATCGCCGAAACTGTAATTGGCAGTTACAATACTGCAATCCTTCATATTGGATATAGGAGCTTCATCACCTATATAAACCTTAATGCCAGTTTCGCTTTCTTCTTCCACGCTCTCATCCACCAACTGATAGAGAAGCTGTTTCTCCTCGAAAGTATTGATGAGGTCGCTGGCCTTGGAGTTATCAGCAAGTTCCGGATACTTAAATATGTTATTGGCACCGCTGGTATAAATCTCTAAGTCTTCTTCTTCCTTAATGGTCTCGGCAACTGCATCGATTACATCTCCGATGATTTCACCATACTCACCACTCTTGGCTTTCAGGCTTGCAATCATTGCAAGATTGATTTCTTCAACTGCCATTCCATTTAATGAAGTATTAAGTAACATGTTAAGCTTAAGCATTACTTCGTCATCAAGGGGTTCGGTTATTTTGATAATGCTGTTCTTAATATTATTGCCTTCTGTAACTATAACTGCCAGAAGCTGTGAATCGCTTACTCTTGATAACTGAAGGAACTTAATCTTGTTCTTAACTGCTCTTGGTGCAGTTATCATGGTCGCGTAGTTGGTATTAACTGCCAGCGCTTTCGCAACCTGTTTCAGGAGATGGTCCATCTTCTCATCTTTCTTAACAATCATCTCCTTAAGTTCTTCAACCTGTCTTTCATTCTCCTGCATCATACTGTCTACATATAATCTGTATCCTTTATCTGAAGGAATACGACCTGCAGATGTATGAGGCTGTAAGATATAGCCTAATTCTTCAAGATCTGCCATTTCGTTACGAATTGTCGCGGAGCTTAAATTCAAATCAGTATACTTGGATATGGTGCGGCTTCCGACAGGTTCCCCTGTCTCCATATAATTCCTTATAACTGCCTGAAGTATTTTCATTTTCCTTTCATCAAGTTCCATGCATTGCTCCTTCCAATCATAAACTAACATGGTTTTGTGCGGCTTTTTCGATTTGTTAGCACTCAACTTATTAGAGTGCTAATATCTCTAAAACCTAATTTACCACTACACAAAATAAATGTCAACATATTTTTTTGGGGAATAGTTTTGGACGAAGCGCCAAAGTTGAAAAGCGGCGAGCTAGGACAAAATGCTCTTCACAAAGCGAACCCCTGAAGCTTGCTTCAATGAGCTTTGGGAAGAGTAGTTTTGGACGACGCTCGACGAGCAAGAAAAAACCACCAGGTCAACCCTGGCGGCTCATCATTCTATGAATCAATTCTTTATTTAATTTTATAAACATCTGCAGATTGCTCCACAAACTCACCCTGTCCATATACCCCGGCGTATTATCAGCCTTAGGCTTATAATATCCAACCTTGCAGGCATACTCAGACAAGAGCTCATCCATTTCTTCTATATTATATTTATAATACGGCCTGGTCATAGTTACAGCACCTGACAGCTTAAGGATATATGCCACAAATGACATACAGTTGTGGGCCTTGTAAATTGTAAATCCATGAAGAAGTGACATGGTAGCCATGGAATATATATTGAAGATATAATCTTTGTCGGCTTCAATATCTTCAATGAAACTTTGAATCCTCTGCTTTGCAGCCGGACTAACAGGCACCTTATATATTTTAAGCTTCACCTTTTTATTATTCCCAAAAGCATAGCAGTCCAGAGTCTCATGCATAAAGCCGGAATCAAAAGGCGTGAAATGCTTCTTTCTGGAGAATGTGGCATAATCATCCTTTTTTGGATCCATCATTACCGCAATATGTGTATATTCATATTTACTGAATATCCTTGCAAAACGCCCGAGTCCTGTAAGCGCCTTCACAAATACAATGTAAATATATTCATTATTTTTCATTTTCTTTCTTTTTAACCCTCACAAACAGCTGAATATCCAGCCTTATCATTTCATAATACATAGGAATTCCACCAAGGAAAAATACAATGTCTGCTGCCTTCACCGGGAAATTCCAGATTTCAAAAACAGGCTTCGTTCCAAAAATCATCCCCAGAACGCAGATTGCAATAAAGAGAAGATGAGTCTCGATAGGTCCAAGTCTTGGAAAGAGAAACTCGTTTAGGTATCTGATGTAATTCATGGCCGTAAACATGAGAAGTCCATAAACCGGCACAAGGAAAATTACAATTTCAAAACTCGCGATACCTGCAAAACAAAGGGCAATCAGAAGATATGTAATATGAAGAATATCCGTTAACAGATCGAAAAAAGCCCCGGCGTCAGATGACATATTCTTCTTTCTTGCAATATAGCCATCTAAGTCATCGCAGATGATATGCATGCAAAGTCCAACTATGGTACCAATCAGAAAATACAGATTAAATTTTGAAAGGAAGGCACATATAATTCCAAAAAGTCCTCCCAGCGCTCCAAGCAGCGTCATCTGATTTGGCGTCATCCACTTTGGAACCAGTTTCCCGAAAGTGTTGTAAACTATGGGATAGAAGGCACGCTCCAGAGCGCTTGGCACAATTTTTTTAACTTCATCTTTCTTTTCATCACTCATCGTCATTACTTCTCTTTCTGAACATATTTACTACAAATGATTTAATATAATCATTATAATCTATAAAATCATAGACTCCCTCTTTCCTTGCCTTAAGGAAGAGTTTAATCAGTAATGTATAATAATAGAAATAATATTTCTTTACACTTAATTTGCTCGGCGCTGCCACCAGGTGAAGGTAATCAAAGTGCGAAGGATTGTCAGTTATGATTCGCTCTTTATACTCATCATAGGTTTCAAGTCCAAGTTCAGGGGTAAAAATAGAAACCGCCACATGCTTAAGATTGTGGTCTTTTATCCATCTGTAAAGCGCTTTAAAATCCTTCTTCTCGTAGTCAAGATCAAGGATAAACATACCCATGATATTGATTCCCAAATTATTGCAGATTTCCACACTCTTTACATTATTATGTACGCTGGATTTCTTATTATAGCCCTGAAGACGGTTATCATCAATGGCTTCAAGTCCAACCAGAACATAATAAAGCCCGATGTCCTTAAGTTCCTTCATTAATTCTTCATGACCTACGATGAAACCTGCCCTGCCGTAGCAGATATATTTCTTGCGGATATTTTTCTCACGAATTAATGAAATAAATTTTTGTAATCTTTCTTCATCAAACAGAAAATCATCGTCCACGATATAAATATTATCAGACTTAATTCCCTCAATTTCCTCTACGACTTTTTCAATATCCCTTACGCTGTACTTACCCTGATTCATTCGGTTTCTTTCGCAGAACTTGCAGCGGTACGGGCAGGAATAGGCAGTTCTTACCCAGGCAGAGTGCTCCATTTCAAGATATCTGTAATTGTCCGGATGCTCATAAAAGTAGCTTCTGTCAGGAAGTGGCAGCCTGTTGATGTCAAAGGCAACTGCCGCGTTAGACTTCCACTCACCGCCTTCCCGGTAACAGATTCCATCAAAAGAAGAGTGATCAAGTTCGCCGTCAAAGAAACGGTAATTAATAATATCTACTAATTTAAAGACATCAAATGTGGTCAGAATATAATCCACATATTCCTTATACATTCTTTCATAACAGAGCTGTGCATGAAGTCCGCCGATGATGGTAAGAATATCCTTATTGTATTCCTTGGCATTTCGGCAGTATTCCAGCATAAAATTCTCCTGCCTTGTTCTTCCGCAGACATAAACCACATCAGGATTATATTTCTTTAAAGCTGAAGAAACGCCGCTTCTTTCTACCTGACCGTCATAAAGATAAACCTTGTGGCCCTCATTTTTCAAAATAGTAGAAATATATTCAAGTTCCAGACACTCATTTTCTATAATTCCAACGAAATTATATTTGGTTCTCGATATCTCAGGATGGATAAGCAAAATTGTTAAAGCATCATTTCTCATTTTTTGCTTTCTCCTCTTTCTGAAGTTCATTAAAGGCAACTTTGCCAACTAATGTTTTAGGGAGTTCATCCCTGTATTCATATTCATACGGCCAGGAATATTTGGCCAGATTCTTCTCGCAGTGTTCCTTAATGGACGCTCTTGTGGCATCATCTGCCACCCTGCCATTTTTAAGCACAATAAAAGCCTTGGCCACCTGCACCTTGTACGGATGGTCAATTCCGATAACGCATGATAAAAGAACGTCTGGATGTGAATCAATTACATTCTCGATATACTGCGGATATATGCTGTAGCCGGAGCTCATGATGACTCTCTTTAATCTCTGCTTAAAATATATGAAGCCATCTTCATCCATATATCCAAGATCTCCGGTATGCATCCACATAAGACCGTCAGCATGCTTCTTAATTATCTTGGCTGTCTCTTCTTCATCATTTAAGTAACCCTTCATAACGGAAGGACCGCTGATTACGATTTCGCCTTCTTCACCGTATGGAACTTCGTCGATGGTTTCAGGCTTTACAATTTTATAATATGTATCAGGATAAGGAACGCCTATGCTGCCCTCTCTGTAATATTTTTCAGGTGTAAGGCAGCTTCCCGTTACGCACTCTGTAAGACCATAACCTTCCCTGACCTGAATGTTTGCGCCGTGATCTTTTAAAAAGGCGTCGATTTTGCGCTTTAGGCTTACTGAAAGAGAATCGCCTCCCGAGATTACGCACTTAAGGAAGGATAAATCATAGCCCTCCAGCTTGTTATTCTTAAGTAAAGCCTCATAGAGAGTCGGCACTCCTGCAATGATATTTGGCTGGTATTTCTTAAGAAGTTTATCAAAGGTTTTGGCGCTAAACTGCGGCAAAATAATGCTGGTGCCGCCAAAATACTGAACCGTATGAATGCAGATTCCAAGACCAAAACCGTGGAAAACCGGCATTATGGAAAGAACCTTGTCCTTCTCCCTAAGGCAGGCGCAGGCTTCGAAACTCTGCATCGCAAGGGCATTAAAATTAAGATTGGTAAGTTCAATTCCCTTAGGATAGCCCGAGGTTCCGCCGCTGTAAAGAATGGCTGCCACCTTATCTCCGGTGTAGTGCGCTGATTTAAGCTCAGCCGCGTTTTGGCCACCCGCAATGAATTTCTTCCACTTAATTCCAAGCTTACTTTCTTCTAATTTAATCTTTCTGCCCTTGGTTATCTGAAATAAAACCTTCATATGAAGAGGCATGGAATCCTTAACGGAAACCACGATCACATCCTTGATTTCCGTCTCGGATGCGATGTGCGAAATCTTATTAAATGCAAGGTCTATGGTAATTACATATTGACTGTGGGATACATTAAGATAATATTTAATCTCAGACTCTGCGGAGAGTGGATGAATCATATTGGCCACTGCGCCGATTCTGTTAATGGCATAAAAACCAATCAGAGCCTCCGGAGTATTAGGCATACAGATGCTTATGACATCGCCCTTTTTTAAACCAAGCGCGGTAAGCGCCCTCGCGCATTTCTCTATCTGCGAAATAAATTCCTTATATGTAACTTTATATCCAAAATAATTATAGCTGATATAATCCGGGTGTTTTGCCGCCGACTGCGCCAGAAGCTCATATACGGAAATATCCGGATAATCCAGATGTTCCTTTACGCCGTCATAATATTTATACCAGGGTGTTTTAACCTTTGTTTCCATTGTCCTGCTCTCTGTTTTTTATTAGTAATTCTTTTATCGTATCAAACAATAACCGGTTCGCTTCTTCCACTTCCATGTCCGAAATGTCCAGGGGCTCTCCAAAACATATCTTTAAATTCTTACTTCTGAACTTATAATCTCCCGTTATGGAATAAGGCACAATTTTGCTTCCCGTCCTTTTCGCCATAACAACTGCACCAAATTTAAACGGCAGCAAAATCTCCGCCGTGTAATTTCTCTTTGCCTCCGGAGATATATTAATCAGCCGGCCTTCATTTAAATATTCCACAGCGCTTACAAGTGCATCTTTATTATGCTCGGCATGAAGGTCAACAGGAATGGTTCCAATGCTTTTAAAGAACCAGCCAAAAGGACCGTCGTGCAGGTCTTTTTTGGCAAGGGTATGCACAACTCTTTTTGTACATACGTCCACCAGTATCGGATCCAGCGCATGCTTATGATTACCTGCAATTACACAGCTTCCGCTTGTTGGAATATATTCTTTATTAACAATCTGGGGATGAAAATATACTTTGAAAATCAAAGTAAAAACAGGCTGCAATAACCTGTAAAAGAATTCGCTAGACTTATTCATTTATTCCACAACAACCCCTTTTTATAATACTCGCTCTCTATTATAGCACATATTGAAATAATAACTACTTTTTAAAGGGAGGAATAAAACTTTCCTTTGCCGTTTCGCCTTCCTGAATGAAAACATTGGTCATACCCTTATCGATACAGTAGTCCACCACCTTTTCATATTCTCTTTTGGTGGTCCTTCTGTGAAGTTCCGGGAAAGCTTCAAGTCTCTTTCTCCCAGCATCACTCAAAACATCAGAATCATAAAGAGGCGTATACTGATTCATAACAGAAACGTAGATTGAATCCCCGTAAGTCTCATATAAATAATCAATGACATCCTTCGCATTATGTACTCCAAGAGGCAGCACCAAATGCCTTACTATAATGCCTTTTCTCATTATGCCATTATCACCGATAATACACTCTCCCACCTGTCTTACCATTTCTTCTATGGCCTTCTTGGCGTTGTCAGGATAGTCCGGAGCATTGGAATAATCCTTTGCTTTTTTTGCATCCATATATTTAAAATCAGGCAGATAAATATCGATAAGCCCATCTAACATTTTAAGGCTTTCCACCTTTTCATATCCCGATGTATTGTAGACAAAAGGCAAATCAAAGCCCCTGTCTTTAGCCATAATAATGGCCTCTTTAATTTGCTTTATGAAATGGGTAGGAGTCACCAGATTAATGTTATTGGCGCCCTGATTTTGCAAATCAAAAAATATATCACACAGTTCTTCGGTTGTAATTTTCCTGCCCACACCGCCGTCAGATATGGCAGCATTCTGGCAGTATATGCATTTTAAATTACACCCGGTAAAGAAAACAGCGCCGCTCCCATTATCTCCACTTATGCACGGCTCCTCCCAGTAATGCAGAGCCGCTCTTGCAATACTGAGCATTTCACCTTCACCGCAAAATCCCGGCCTTGTAATATTACATTGTCTTGGGCATAAATTACACTTTTCCATGAACCTATTATAGCACATTTTTAATAACCTAATTAGATTATAACTCACACCACTTAGAGCCACATGTGATAAAATTTGAGCGTTAATAAGGAGAATGGAAATGGCTCATTATAAACGAATTCGGGACCTTCGTGAAGATTCTGATTTAACACAAACTGAAATAGCGAACTACCTCAAAACAACACCCCAGTATTATGGTAAATATGAAAGCGGCGAACGTGAGATTCCTTTTTACCGGGCCATAGAACTGGCGGATTATTATAAGGTAAGTCTGGACTATATGGCAGGCAGAACCAATGTCCGGAGCATCGCCGGAGATATTACCATAAATAAACCGGGACTTAACGATGATGAGGTAAGACTTTTAGAATATTACAGACAGCTGCCTGACAGAAATAAAGGCAAAGTTGATTTATTTACAAAACAGTTATTTGATTCAGATAAGAAACATTAAAGATGATTAAAGCACAGCGCTTACATCATCTTTTTTTGTGCCTTGCAAACCATAGTGAAAAATTGTATAATGAACATATGTTCGTAGGTTAGGAGGTTGAAATGGATAAAACATATATCTGCATAGATCTTAAATCATTTTATGCCTCCGTTGAATGTGTGGAAAGAGGTCTTGATCCCATGACCACCAATCTGGCAGTCTGCGACATGTCACGTTCTGAGAAGACAATCTGTCTTGCAATAACTCCGGCAATGAAAGCCTTGGGAATAAAGAACAGATGTCGTGTCTTCGAGATTCCAAAAACAGTCAAATTCATAGCGGCTCCTCCCCGTATGCAGTTATACCTGGAATATTCTGCCAATATTTATGCCATCTATTTAAAATATATTTCCAAGGATGACATTCATGTTTATTCGGTTGATGAAGCCTTCATGGATGTAACAGATTACTTAAGTTTATATAAGATGACTGCAAGGGAATTAGGTCAGGCAATAATCGATGACATCTATACCACTTTAGGGATTAGGGCAACCTGCGGAATAGGAACGAATTTATACTTAACCAAAATCGCTCTGGATATCACAGCAAAACACGCTAAGGATTTTATCGGAGAATTAAATGAAGAAAAATATATAGCAGAACTTTGGGACCATACTCCATTAACTGACTTTTGGATGATAGGTCCGGGAACTGCCAAGAGACTTGCAGCCTATGGCATACATACCATGGGAGACATTGCACACACCAATGAAGATACTTTATATCATATGTTTGGTATTAATGCAGAACTTCTAATTGATCACGCCTTTGGACGAGAACCTGTCACCATAGCAGATATCAAAAAATATAAACCTTCCACCAGATCACTTACATCAGGTCAGGTACTTATGAGAGATTATGATTATGAAGATGCACTTTTAATCTGCAAGGAAATGATGGACCTGCTTTGCCTTGATATGGTGGAAAAAGGAGTAGTAACTCAGTCGCTAACTTTGCACGTATGCTATTCCAACACTCTTGATATTCCACCGGCACATGGCAGCACTACCATTGCAACTCCAACCAATGCAGACATACTTTTAGTTCCTGCCATAAGTGAACTGTTCGAAAGGATTGTTGAGGATGTATATCCAATAAGACGAATAAATATTAGTTGTAATAATCTTCAAAGAGAAGAATTCAGACAATATAATTTATTTATAGATGATGAAGCCCTTAAGAAGAATCGAAAGATTCAGGAAGCGGTAATTTCCATCAAGAAAAAATATGGCAAGAATGCAATACTAAAAGGAATGAATCTTGAGAAGAATGCCACCACCATGTTAAGAAATAATCAGATAGGTGGTCACAGCGCCGGCGGCATGGCCATGGGGGATGTGGAAGTAAATTCGGATTCAGATATTCCTGACAGATAACATGTTGAAAGTTACGTCAAAATAGCAAAAATATAAATGTGGTTTTAACCACAAATAAAAAGAGGCCCGTTATGGAAAGACCGAAACAGAAAATGTCAGTCGAAGACAGAGCCAAACAGTTTGCTCCCTTCGCTGCACTAATTGGATTCGAAGATGAACTTCGTAAAAAAGAACATGTAGTTGTTCCAAAGATTTCTTTATCAGAAGAAGCACTGGAAGAACTGGATAAGCAGATGCATCTTATTGATGCCGGCGATATGGTTAAACTAGTATATTATAAGAGAGATGAATATATCGAAGTAATCGGTAAGGTATCCATCATCGAACCTACAGCCAGATTAATAAGAGTAGTTAATACTGCAATTGAATTTGATGATATTAAGTCTGTTGAAATATTAAAGAAATTCTATGACAAATAAAAAGGCACTCAATAATGAGTGCCTTAATTATTATTTGAAAGATCAATTAGATTCCGAAGCTTCCGCTCTCTGTCTCGTTGATTACATAGTAAGCAACGTTCTCGAAAGGCTTAACATAGATTTCAACTGTCTTGAAATCTGCTAACTTCTTGCCTAAATCGTATACCCAAACGTCCTTAGCGATCTTAACTAAATCTTCTGTGCTGTAGCTCTTCTCACCAAACTGAACGAAGATATTCTCTTTAGCTGCTGCAACTTTCTTAGGAGCTGCTGCCTTAGTAGCTGCCTTCTTAGCTGGAGCTTTCTTAGCTGCTGCCTTCTTAGGAGCTGCTGCTTTCTTAGCTGGAGCCTTCTTAGCTGCTTCCTTCTTTGCTGGAGCTGCTGCCTTCTTAGCTGGAGCCTTCTTAGCTGCTGCTTTCTTAGGAGCTGCTGCCTTCTTAGCTGGAGCTTTCTTAACTTCTTCCTTCTTAGCCTCAACTGCCTTTGGAGCCTCAACTGCCTTTACTGCTTCTTTAGCTGCTTCTGCTTTAGCTACTGCTGCCTTTGCAACTGGCTTAACTGTAGCTGTTGTCTTTTTCTCTGTTGCCATGATCTTTACTCCTTTCACAACAAATTAAAAATCTGATTTCAAAATACACCGACAAATGTCTATTTATCACGTTTCTTTCTAAAGAATATAACAAATATAATGAATTGTCAAAGTTTTGTTATACATTTTTCTTTTTTGTATAGTTTTCAGTTTATGTTTTTTATAAAAGTGTAAAAAATGCACAAGGCTTTTTAGTACTCATTTTTAACAAATTTTCTAAGTGCATCTAATGACCTTTCAACTTTTTCTGTATTAATACAGTAAGCCATTCTGAAGAATCCATTCACACCAAAACTGTTTGAAGGTACTAAAATTAAATCATATTTTTTAGCCTTTTCACTGAATGCAATTGCATCATCTTCAAGTGCTTTCGGGAAGATATAAAATGTTCCGCCCGGCTTAACAACTTCAAATCCAAGATCAACAAGTTCGTTATAAATGATGTTCATGTTGGTTTCATAAACTGACATGTCAGATGTTAAATCAATACATTTTGCAACTGCAATCTGAATTAAAGATGCAGGACAGTTATGACCTGTTCCTCTTGAAATCTGACAGCACATTGGGACAATTTTTTTCGCCTCAGTTGCACGTGGGTTAACTGCTACATAACCGAGACGCTCACCCGGAATGGACATTGATTTGGAATATGAATAACATGAAAGTGTATTGTCATAAAACTTTGAAACATATGGTGAATCAACACCTTCAAAAACAATATCACGATAAGGTTCATCAGAGATGATGAAAATATCATGTCCATATTCTTTTTGTTTATCTGTCAGAATCTGTGCCAGTTTCTTAATTGTTTCAGTTGAGTAAACAATACCTGATGGATTGTTTGGTGTATTGATTAAAACTGCATTAACCTTTGGATTAAGCATTTCCTCAAAAGCATCAAAGTTAATCTGGAAACTCTTTACATCTGCAGGAACAACTTTTAATACTGCACCTGTCTTATTAACATATGGATTATACTCTGGGAAGAATGGTGCAAATGTAAGCACTTCATCTCCCGGTTTTGTTACGCATCTTAATGCATGGGCAACTGCACCTGCTGCACCTGATGTCATAAAAATATGTTCCATTGTATAGTCCATACCATACTTACGATTTAAGAAATCAGCAGTTACTTCTCTTGAAACAGGATTACCCGGATTAGGACTGTAACCGTGTAAGAAACTTGAGTCCTTAGTCTGTAATAATTCAATCATTGTTTCAGTTAATTTTTCCGGAACAGGTACTGATGGATTTCCTAAAGAATAATCAAATACATTTTCATATCCAATCTCCTGTCCTCTTTTTCCTGCATATACTGCCAGCTCACGAATTACGCTGGGAGTCTTAATCATTTCCATAAATTCCTGATTAATCATTATGCTTTCCTCTTTTCCTTTATGTATTTATTTTTTACATGACCAATTATAATTTCATACCATTATTAATTGCAAGTTTTGCTCCGTTACTTTCCATGATTTCTTTGTACCAGTAAGCAGAATCTTTTGGTATTCTTCTAAGGTCATTAAAGTCGATATAAACGATACCGAATCTTCCGTGATATCCCTGTTCCCATTCAAAGTTATCTGTGAATGACCAAAGGAAATATCCCTTAATATCTATGCCTTCATCATATGCTTTTTGAAGTTCTGATAAATATCTGTCGAGGTAATTAATTCTCTGTGGATCATGTACCTTTCCATCAAGAGAAATTACATCAGTATTTGCCATTCCATTTTCAGTTACGATGATTGGAAGTTTGTATCTTTCATAGGCAAATTTCATTCCATAATAAAGTGCTCTTGGAAGTACCGGCCAGTTAACACCTGTTTCCGGAAATCCCGGATAATATGGAACATCAACAGGATCACCATTCTCATCTGCTTTGATAAAATATCCGTGGTAAATATTCTGTCCCAAAAAGTCCAGCGGCTGGCAGATTAATTTCATGTCTTCATCTGTGATTTCAGGAAGATAATCTTTATATACTTCCATACCCTGCTCAGGATAATGACCTAATATAACCGGATCAGAAAACCATGATACATTCCAGGCCCAGTTACCAGGATTATATTCCATTGCAAAATATTTCTTTCTTGCAGCTTCCACATCCTTAGGGTCATCAGTTACCGGAACTGCAACAGTACATGTAGGTGCATATCCAACTTTGATATCCTGCTTTGCATGTCCTCTTAATGCAATAACTGCTGCCCCATGTGCCTTCAAAAGATTATGAGCAATCTGGAAAGTATCCTTCATTGGTAATTTCTTACCCGGAGCCTTACCGCCATTAACATATCCAAGACCTACAACACACTGCGGCTCATTAATGGTAAAGAAGTATTTGGCAATATCTGAAAAATAATGAGATACAACTGCTGCATATTCAGAGAACCAGTTAACGATTTCAGGATTAAGCCAGCCACCCTTGTCTTCAAGAGCCTGAGGAAGTTCCCAGTGATATAAAGTAACATATGGTTCAATACCATTTTCCTTCATTGACTTTATCATATCGCGATAAAGTTCAACGCCCTTCATATCAACCTCACCGGTTCCATTAGGAAGAATTCTGCACCAGTTAATTGAGAATCTGTAATTCTTAATTCCCAGTTCCTTCATCAGGGCATAGTCTTCTTTATATTTATGAATATGGTCACATGCTACCTTCGCATCATGACCTGAGGTTCTTGCTTTATTCTCCTCAATATAGGTGTCCCAGATACATAATCCTCTTGGAACATCATCTCTGTCACCTTCAAACTGATAAGAACTTGTACCAACTCCCCACACAAAATCGTCTCTAAACATAAATCCTCCTAACCAAGTCTGTTAATCATCTCTATGCACATACGTCCATTATGATACGGACACTTCCATTCGTCCACAATTGGTTTTGTGGTTATAACCACATTTTCTCCCGTAAGTTCAGAATGCCATTCAGCACCTTCTCTTTTATCGATTATATATTCATTTGTAAATTTCCAGATACTCTTTGCAGCATCAAGATATTTCTCATCCTTTGTTGCCTGATACATATTTGTAAATCCGATTATGGATTCACACTGTACCCACCAGATTCTTCTGTGGTCTATTTTGCCATTCTCAGCTTCATTATATAAAGCATTACCATCAAATGCCCTGTCAAGAATATTCTCACCGATGGTATGAAGAATCGGTCTTACCTTATCTGTATATTCCTTTTCATTAAGTACATCCAGGGTTCTGTCCAAAAGCCAGGATGTCTCAATATCGTGTCCGTAGGAATATAAATCAATGAGAGTATTATAATCATGATCAAAGAATACTTCCTGTCTTCCCAAATCATAATTAACCATATGCTTTGTAAAAATCCCCAGCATCTCTTCAATTCTGTCCTTAACATTCAGGGCCTGGTCTACTCTGTAAAGTTCTGTATAAGCTTCAAGCACATGAAGCAGCGTATTCATGGTTCTTGTGGCCATGACTCCGTTTTCTGATAATTTCTCATTTGATGCAGGAGTAAAATCTTTATTGAAAGCTTCTAAGTATCCGCCTTCATCCCTCATTCTTTGTTCTATTACATCAAAGAGTTCATATGCAAGATATAAAACATCTTCATCGTCATCAGTGATTGCATAATAAGATGCAAGGCCATATATTGCAAAGGCCTGACAGTATGTATGCTTGCTGTCATCCACCGGATTACCTTCTCTGTCAACAGACCAGTATACTCCGCCTTCCTTTTCGTCAAGAAAATGATCTCTTAAAAATTCATAAGCATGGCGGGCATTGTCTTTAAGTTTCTCATCTTTTAATACAGCATAAGCATTGGAATAAAACCATAATATTCTGCTGTTTAATATGCAGCCCTTTGGATAATCCTTATTTAATTCAATGTTCTCAGAAAGAAATCCGTAGTAACCACCACACTCGTCATCTCTTAAAGAATTCCAGAATGGAATCATGTGATTAACAAGTTCATTTTTAATTTCATTAACGAATTCCATACATTATCTCCTTTGCAAACCTTCGCACAAAGTAATTATAATTATTGATTTTACCAAATACAAGAAAGGATTCTAGAGATGGTCAACATTAATATTAAGCTTTGATGCAAGTCTTATTGAAGCTTTATTATCTCCATATATTCTTGCTCTGACTTCCACCTTGTCGCCAAGAAGTTTCTTCACATGTTCAAGTACTAAGAGAGAACTCTTATATGCATAACCATGGTGGCGGTGATTCTTCATAATCCAGAATCCAAGATACATGACTTTCTTGTCTTCTTTCTTAACATCTTCTATGCCATTTAATCCCACAAGTTCTCCTGCCTTATTGCAGACAGCATATACTCCCACATCGTAGATGGCATACTTGTCTATTTCGGTTTTAATCCAGAGTCTGAATCCTTCTTCATCTTCCGGGAAACCGATAAGAGCTTTGTCTTCCCCTTCAGCCGGGATGTGCGAATAGAGAATATCCACATCATCAAGGCACAACTCTCTTAAATAAATTTCATCATCAGAGCCTATGGTCATCGGTTTTCCTGCAAGTCTGTAATATGCAGTTTCCAAGTAGTCCTTATCGACTTCCTTTAATGACTCCTCACTTAATGGCTTGTCTGCTTCATAGACATAGCGGTACTTCCAGATATTCTTATCCGCAATCTCCTCACACTTCCACAGAAGCACCGGCAGCCTCATTTTTTCCAGGTTCTCTGCCACACTTAAGTTATCAGTTACGCATAAAACATCTTCATCAAGAAGTCCAAGCACTGAGTCAGTTTTGGATAAAAAATTTTTAACTATTTTAACGTACATCCAAGTATTCCCCCCACCTTGTTAGCCGTAATAAAATATGTTATCATTCCTATATATATTTATATATGAAAATACTTATAAATTCAACATTAGAACGGAGGAAAACAATGGCTAATCCAATAGTAACCATCACTATGGATAACGGCGACGTTATCAAAGCAGAGTTATATCCTGAAATCGCTCCAGAATCAGTTAATAACTTTGTTTCACTTATTAACAAGAATTTTTATGACGGACTTACATTCCACAGAATCATTCCTGGATTCATGATTCAGGGCGGCGATCCTGACGGAAGAGGAACAGGCGGACCTGGTTATAATATCAAGGGTGAATTTGCTTCTAACGGATTTGAGAATAATCTGAAGCACACAAGAGGTGTTTTATCAATGGCTCGTTCAATGATGCCTGACAGCGCAGGAAGCCAGTTCTTTATCATGCATGCTGATGCTCCACACTTAGATGGTGAATATGCAGCATTTGGTATGGTAACAGAGGGAATCGAAGCAGTCGACAGAATTGCAGAAGTTCAGACAAATATGTTTACAGATGCACCTGTAGTTCCTGTAGTTATCAAAACAATGACAGTTGATACATTCGGTGAAACCTATCCGGAACCAAAGCACATGTAATTCATAATTTGTTCACAATTGTTTTACAGATTGTTGCCTTTATCAACATTGATTTGCAAAATTTATTTGTTATTATAAGTACATAGGATGAGAACGATCCTATACTTTGGATAACAACAATAATAATAATGACTTTTAAGTTCAAGCCCGATGTTTAGCATTAAGCATCGGGCTTCCTCCCGTTTATGGGGCTTTTTTATTTAATCTTTTTTATCATGTTGGCAAGATTTAAGAAGTCCTGCGCCTTTACTATGGCTATGCCCTGGCCTTCATCTCCAAGCACAACTACTTTTTCGCCCGGGTTTATGTTGAAAATCTTACGCGCCTTTGCAGGAATCACTATCTGGCCTTTATCTCCAACCGTCACAATTCCAAAAAGATGTTTTCCTCTTGGTGGAGCATTGAGACCTAAATTCTCGTCATTTTCCCAGTTAACCAGATCGTCCAAAGACACTCCAAAAATCTCCGCCAGAACAACACATGCATTAATGTCAGGCGAAGTCTCCCCAGACTCCCACTTGGCAACAGCCTGTCTTGAGACTCCAACTTTTTCTGCCACATCTTCCTGTGTCATCTGGTTAAGTTTTCGAAGCTGAACCAAATTTTCATTAAACATTTTTCTTCTCCTTCTTTATACCAAGTACAAACCATCTGTATATCGGAATGCGTGAAATGATTTCATATAAAATATATCCGAAAGCAAAGCCTGCAATTAAACTAAGCAGGTAACTTACAGCAGGTGGAACAAGTCCCGGCTTTGCTACAAATAATGCTACTGAAGAAATGCCAAGATAGTGGAATACATATAATCCAAAGCTGTGAGCACTCATCCATTTGGTAAATTTATTCTGCTTATCCCAGTATTTAGCTGCAACTGCAATGAGTCCCAATGATCCGAAATATGAGCAGGCTGAATATATGAATGATCTGTTTACCGGCTTATCAGCATAATTGGCTCCACCTTTAACTGCAAAATAATATATTGCAAATATGATGCAAAATACTGCTCCTGTGACGGCAAAAGGAATGGCGTATTTTTTAAGTTTTTCCATTATCTCATCATTTGAGAATACATAATATCCAAGCATGAAGAAAAGGAAATAAAATCCGATTCTGTATACTGATATGACTGGTGTATTAAGAATCTGTGCAAATAACCATACCGGTAATATAAAGAGGATGATGAGCCACATTGGTGTTTTGGCTCCTGCCTTTAAGAGTTTTCCTTTTTCAATTACTCTGAATAAAAGTAAAATCATGGAGTAGAGCCAAAGAAGATGCACAAACCACAGAACGCCGCTACCGGAGAGCACCATAATAAAATATATTATGATTTTAGGAACTCCCATTGCTGCAAGTTCAGCACCACCTTCTGATAAATGCATACTTACATAGCCTTGTAAAAAATAAAATACAAAGAGTCCCAGAGTTGATGGCACCAGGAGTTTTCTGGTTCTTGACTTAACAAACTGCTTAACTCCGTATTTCTCTAAGGACAGTCTTGAGCTAATGCCAGCAACTATAAATAACACCGGCATTATCCACGGATATACCAGATATGCAAAAATATCATAAGGCTGGACGCTTAAGGTTGTAATCCTTCCAAGGCCGCCCAATATATCTTCGGCATTATACATATAAATTACATGATATAAAAGAACTACAACTACTGTTAACCATCTGACGTTGTCCAAGTAATACTTTCTCATACATTTACCACCTTTGCAATTAATGTTAACATCATTATAATTTCCTTACAATATAAAGTCTACCAATCAAAGTTCACATTTGGGGTTAAATAATGTTAATATTTGTTGCGCCTGGGCAGGGGTGCCGGGCCGGGCGACGGAGCGGTGGTTGCGGCGTCGGGCGCGATGGGAGCGCTAGCGGGCGCCGGGCCGGGCGACGAAGTGGTGGTTGTGGCATCGGGCGCGCCGGGGACGCTGGCTGGGGCCGAGCCGGGCGCCGGAACTTTGACATACGAAAAGGGCAACACCAATTGGCGTCGCCCTTTATATTATTAATGACTTTTATTTTTATTTAAATTAGTTAGCCTTACCAGCTGCACCGAAAGCCTTGCAAAGTTCCTCAGCCTTAGCAACGATTGCTTCGCAACCTGGCTTAAGAAGCTTACGTGGGTCATAACCCTTACCTTCAAGGTCCTTACCAGCTTCGATGTACTTACGTGTAGCATCAGCAAATACTAACTGAAGCTCTGTATTGATGTTGATCTTTGATACACCAAGTGAAACAGCCTTTGATGTCTGCTCGAAAGGAATACCACTACCACCATGAAGAACCATTGGCTTACCATTGATAGCTGCCTGAATCTCACCAAGACGCTCAAAGTTAAGACCAGCCCAGTCTGCTGGATATTTACCATGGATGTTACCGATACCAGCTGCAAGGAAGTCTACACCAAGATCAGCGATAGCCTTACACTCTGCAGGATCAGCAAGTTCACCAGCTGATGTAACACCATCTTCTGTACCACCGATACCACCAACTTCACACTCTACTGAAACGCCCTTTGAATGAGCAAGTGCGATGATTTCTTTTGACTTCTCGATATTCTCTTCGATTGAGTAATGTGAACCATCGAACATAACTGATGAGTAACCAGCTTCGATACAAGCCTTAGCTCCGTCATATGTACCATGATCTAAGTGAAGAGCAACAGGAACTGTAATTCCCATAGAATCGATAAGGTCGTTAACCATATCTACTACCATCTTGTAGCCACCCATGTACTTAGCAGCACTTTCAGATGTCTGAATCATTACAGGAGTCTGTGTCTCCTGAACTGCCTTAAGAATACACTGTGTCCACTCAAGGTTGTTTGTGTTGAATGCAGGAATGGCATAATGGCCTTCATGCGCTTTGTTAATCATCTCTGTTGCAGAAACTAACATTATTAATACCTCCATTAAATTATAATATATAAGTTATGAAACAAGAGTTAGCAAATGCTTATGCATTGTCGCACCCTTGAAAAACAAAACTGCTAGGGTTAATTATATCTTATTTTCTCGTAAAAGAAAAGTGTTAATCTCAACAAAAATACCTTTTAAGTATATGCATCTTAAAACACATACTTAAAAGGTATTATTCATCACATTATTTGCCTTCTTTAAGATATCTCTCAATATCAGCTGATGCTTCCGATTCGTCAGCACCATCACAGGAAACCATAACCTTATCTCCTGCATCAAGACCAAGACTCATCATCCCCATAATGCTCTTGGCATTTACTTTTTTGTTGCCTACCTGAATATAGATTGAGCTGTCATACTGACTTGCAACCTGTACAAGCATAGCAACCGGACGTGGTTCCATTCCTCCCGAAAGTTCGACTACCATTTCCTTCGAAATCATTGGTTTTTCCTCCTTATTTAGCTACCTACGAATTCTGTGTTCCCCGTAACTCATCTGCTATCTTTGTAATCTTGCGCAGTCTGTGATTAACTCCGCTTTTCCCAATAGCAGGCGTTAAGTAGCCCCCAAGTTCGGCCAGAGGTGCATCCCCATGCTCCAATCTGACTATAGCCATCTGACGAAGGTCATCCGGCAAAGAATCAAGACCTAATCTCTCTTCTATTAATTCAATATCCATAATCTGCTTAGTCGCCGTATTGATACTCTTAACCAGGTTGGCTGTTTCAAAATTAACCCTCCTGTTGGTATCATTGGCTATTTCCTTGATGATTCTCTCGTTCTCAAGATTCATAAGTGAAACATAAGCCGATATGACATTTAAGAATTCAACTATTACTGTGCCGTCCTTAATATAAACCAGATGCTGATTCTTTCGAAGAGTGGAACCTGCACTTATTTCAAAGGCTTCCAGCACTTCCTTAACCTGCTCACTTTCTTTTTCAGAAGAAGTAACTATCTCTAAATGATAGCTCTTGGCAGGATCCGTAATCTGTCCCTGGCATAAAAATAAAGCACTTAAATACGCTCTTTTACAGCACATCTTCGGGATAAGCAGTGATGATATAACTCCGTCTTTTGGAATATCCGGCTTATTATCATGCCACATTTTCATTCCCTGAAGAATAGTCTGAATGGTGATTTCATCTGAAATTTCTATATAAAAACTATTCCCCTTTGACAAAACACCAATATCTATATTATATATTTTTTTCAGCATTGTAAAGCATTTTCTTATAATGTCTTCATTATCCGAAGATATTACAAGTTTTTTTTGACCTGAATTTTCAACGATTCTTCCGTAGTTTTTAATCAGTACAGACATAAATGCCATGTTACAATGTCTGGATTTAAGAGTATTTTTTAGAACCTCTTTTTTAACTTCCTTGGCAAATGACATATAATCTCCCTTTGTCCGTCAATCTGCTTTTTACTTACCGGCGTCCCTGTGAGTTATGGTAAGACCATAACTTCCCTTATCCTTAAGCGCTGCATATAATTCGTTGGCAAGAGTTACCGAACGGTGCTTGCCACCTGTACAGCCTATACCGATAACCAGCTGATACTTACCTTCCTTCACATAGTTCGGTATCAGGAAATTAATCATATCTGTCAGTTTATCTAAAAATTCCTTAGCCTCCGGAAAACTCATAACATAATCATGAACCGGAGCATCATTACCAGTTAATGGTTTTAATTCTTCTATATAAAATGGATTTGGAAGGAATCTCACATCGAAAACCAGATCCACATCTGCAGGCATTCCATGCTTAAAACCAAAGGAAACGATATTCACCATCAGGGAATTATAATTCTCATTATTAATGAAAATCTTATCCAGTTCTTCCTTTAGTTCACGGGTTAAAAGATTGGAAGTATCGATAACATAGTCTGCTTCCTTCTTGAAACTCTCAAGAATCTCCCTCTCCTTCTTAATGCCGTCCGCAACTCTCTTACCCATGGCAAGAGGATGATTACGTCTGGATTCCTTATATCTCTTCAGAAGAGTTTCATCGCTGGCATCCATAAACAGTACCTCATATGGAATGCCTTTTTCCTTAAGTTTTTCAAGTTCCGCAATGGCTTCCTCAAAAGGCTGATCTGCTCTCACATCAAGACCAAGCACAACCTTCTCCATCTCACGGTTAGGTTCTCTCATTAAGTCAACGAATACACCGATCAACGGAACCGGCAGATTGTCAACGCAGTAAAAGCCCATATCTTCAAGCATTTTCTGAGCAGTGAGCTTACCACCGCCACTCATACCCGTAACAATTACAAATCTCATTCGAACTCACCTACATATATAACTTCTTCCTCAAGCATAACGCCCTGGGACGAATAAACTTTTTCCTTAACATCTTTTATCAGCTTCGCCACATCGGAAGCTGTTGCTCCACTTAAATTAACCACAAAGCCGTTGTGTTTGACAGACACCTGAGCCTGTCCCACCTGATAGCCCGACAACCCGGAATCTGTAATAAGCTTTCCGGCAAAATACCCTTCCGGTCTTTTGAAAGTACTGCCCGCACTCGGCATATTGTAAGGCTGCTTATCTTTCCTTGCCTTCATATGCTCTTCCATCTTTGCTTCTATTGTCTCATGAGAGCCCGGCACTAATTCCATATTCGCCTTAAGCACAACGATGTCCCGCCTCTTGCAGATACTTGTTCTGTAGCCAAAATCCATGTCCTTAGCCTCAATGGTCACCACATTTCCTTCTTCATCCAGAACCTCTACAGATGTGATCACATCCTTCATCTCTCCGCCATAGGCGCCGGCATTCATATATACAGCGCCTCCCACAGAGCCCGGAATACCATAGGCAAATTCAAGTCCCGAAAGACTGGCATTAAGCACTTCCTTAGTTAGGGCCATAAGTGTAACACCCGCTCCAGCACTTACCTTGTTACCCAAGGTAACAACATTCCTAAAATCCCCGCCGAGCCTTATCATAACCCCGCGGTATCCCTTGTCAGAAACCAGGATATTGCTTCCGTTACCAAGTATCATAAAGGCAACTTTATTTTCTTTAAGATATTTAATTAATGAAGATAATTCACTGCTATTCGATACAGATACCATATAGTCTGCCGGGCCGCCGATTTTAAATGAGGTGAAACCTGTCATATAAACATCTTTGGCCACATTCTCAGCTGGAATTATTTTAATTAAATCATCATAAATATCAAACATATTTATCCTTATTCCATAATTAATTTAGCAGCTCCATAGATACCTGCGTCATTACCTAAAGATGCAAGTTTGAAATCTGTATTTCTGCATCCGTTAAAAGTATATGTAACAAAATTCTTCTGAATAAATGTAAGAAGAATTTCTCCTGCCTTACTTACTCCGCCGCCGATAACAAAGGCTTCAGGATTAACTACACATGCAACCTGAGCAAGAGCCTTGCCTAAAATATATCCGAATTTTTCAGCAACTTCGATGGAAAGTTCATCCCCTTCCTTAACTGCATCAAAAACATCCTTACATGTAAGATTCTCAATATTTCTGATTGAGCTTGCCTTATCATCTGCAGCAAGTCTTCTCTTTGCAAGTCTTACAACGCCGGTTGCTGATGTATACTGCTCAAGGCAGCCTTTGTTGCCACAACCACAAACTTCGGTTTCATCATCATCAACATGAATATGTCCGATTTCACCGCCTGCACCGTTGGCACCGCAAACAATCTTACCGTCAATTACCACGCCGCCGCCTACACCTGTACCAAGTGTAACTGCAACGATGCTGTTATATCCTTTACCGCCACCTGCATACATCTCACCAAGAGCTGCAACATTGGCATCATTACCTACTTTAACCTTAAGACCTGTAAGACCTTCAAGAGTTTCTTTTACATTAAATGTACCCCATCCAAGATTAGCTGCTCCAAGTATATCTCCATTATCTCTTACAGCACCCGGAACACCGATTCCAACACCTGCCACATCAGAATCCTTAATTGACTTCTCGGTCATTTTGCCTCTGATACTTGCCGCGATATCCGGAAGTATATGTGATCCCTGATCTTCTTTATTTGTATCAATTTCCCATTTCTCAAGAAGATTGCCTGCTGCTTCAAACAATCCCATCTTAACCGTTGTTCCACCTAAATCAACTGCAAAAATATAAGCCATAATTAATCTTCGTCCTCCTCATCTTCTCCATTTTCTCTCTTACGAGCCAGTGATTCCTGAATTTTTTGATATAATTCCTGAGCTGCATTGTAGCCCATTTTCTTCTGTCTGTGGTTAACCGCTGCCGACTCAACAATGATCGCCAGGTTACGGCCAGGTCTGATTGGAATGTTATGACATACAACCTTGTTGCCAAGATATTCTGTATATTCTTCCTCCAGGCCGAAACGGTCATATTCGGTATCCTTGTTCCACTCAGAAAGTTTAATTACAAGGTCGATACTCTGTGACTCCTTAACGGATGATACACCGAACAGAGTCTTAACATTGATAATACCTATACCTCTAAGTTCAATGAAATGCTTGGTTATTTCAGGTGATGTACCAATTAATGTCTCATCACTTACTTTTCTGATTTCAACACAGTCATCAGTAACCAGACGATGACCTCTCTTGATAAGTTCAAGAGCAGCCTCACTCTTACCGATACCGCTTTCACCAACTATCAGCACACCTTCACCGTAAACATCTACAAGCACGCCGTGAATTGAAATACATGGAGCAAGTTTAACATTCAGCCATCTGATTAATTCAGCCATGAATGCTGATGTATTCTTCTTTGTTTTATAAAGAGGAATTCCTGCCTCAACAGCCTTCTTTCTAAAAAGCGGATCCGGCTCAAGTTCCCTGCAGAAAACGATACATGGAATCGGATAACTGAGAAGTTTTGAATAAATCTCTTCCTTACGTTCATCCGACAAACTCAGCATATATTTATATTCAACGAAACCAATAATCTGAAGACGTGTTGCTTCATAATGTTCAAAGAAGCCTGCCATCTGAAGCGCCGGTCTGTTGATATCCGGCTGGCGAATTTTGATATGCTTAATATCAATCTCCGGAGTAATTGGCTCGAGTTTCATTTTTTCAACAATTCTAGCTAAACTGATACTGGACATATATAACCCTCCTATATTTTAATACCACTTTTAAGTGTATCATATTCACCGAACCATTTCATTAAATATCTTCATTATTTTCACTTTGTCTGAAGAATTCATATATGGCCTCGGCGGCATTCTTAGGAATGCCATCAATCTGGCACAGCCTCTCAACTGACGCCTCTTTTAATTCATCAATCGAACTGAATTCCTTCATAAGAAGTCTTCTTCTCGATGGTCCAACCCCCGGTATGTCATCAAGCACCGAATGCACCTGCGCCTTGGTCCTCAACAATCTGTGATACTCTATTGCGAAGCGGTGCGCCTCATCCTGAATCCTGGTTACCAGCTTAAATCCGTTTGACGAGGTATCAATCGGAAGCTCCACATTATTGTAAAATACGCCCCTCGTCCTGTGCTTATCATCCTTAACCATACCGCATACCGGCACATCAATTCCTAATTTTTCCAGAACCTTCAGGCAGATATTAACCTGTCCTCTTCCACCATCCATCAAAATTAAATCAGGCAAAATCTCCGCATGGTTTTCAAATCTTCGCGTCAGCACTTCTTCCATGCAGGCGTAATCATTAGGTCCTGCCACAGATTTAATTCTGAACTTTCTGTAATCACTCTTCTTAGGCTTTCCATCCACAAAGACTACCATGGAACCTACGTTGGCAAAACCACTGATATTGGAAATATCATAAGCTTCCATTCTTGATACTATAGGAAGACCAAGCAGGTCTCCAATTTCTTTAGCAGCGCCCACCGATCTTGCTTCCTGAAGTTTAATCTTCTCGCTGTCTCTGTCTAATATTAACTGCGCATTCTCTCTTGCAAGGGAAAGCATCTTCTCTTTTTGCCCCTTAAGAGGGGTAATAAGGGAAACTGCACCATCTCTTTTTGATGAAAGGAACTTTTCAAGAAGTTCTTTATCCTCCAGTGTTACAGGAATATAAATCTCCCTTGGAATATAAGGAGTTCCCTGATAGAACTGTTTAATAAACTCTTCGAATATTTCTTCATCCGTATCCAGGAGGGCCTGCTTCATATAATGGTGTTCGCGGCCTAAAAGTTTACCTCCTCTTATAAAGAATACGGAAACAATAACATCGTTTTCATTACGGGCAAGGGCAATATAGTCCTTGTCTTCGTCATTGGTATATGTAATCTTCTGTTTCTGGGTAACAGCCTTAATATCTTCTATCTGTTCTTTAATTTCTGCCGCTTTCTCGAATTCCAGATTATCGGAATACTCCATCATTCGACTTTCCAGTTCCTTAATATCTTCCCCTGTCTTACCCCCAAGAAATTCCAGAACCTTTGACACATTTGCATCATATTCTTCTTTACTTACAAGTCCTCTGCATGGAGCACCACACAACTTGATATCATAGCTTATGCAGGCTCTGTCCATCTCACCTTTGCTTAAGTTATAATTACAGTTTCTTATGTGATATTTCTTCTGGAGATATTCCACAGTAGTCTTAACTGCACCATTCGAGGTAAAAGGTCCGAAGTATTTGGCCTTGTCTCTTTTGACAATTCTTGTGGACATCACTCTCGGATATTCCTCACCCAGCGTAACCTTAATATAAGGATAAGTTTTGTCATCCTTGAGCATGGTGTTGTATTTTGGCGAATGCTCTTTGATAAGATTATTCTCTAAGACAAGAGCTTCCAGTTCCGAATCAGTTACGATATATTCGAAGTAATCGATGAGAGATATCATCTTATTTATCTTCGCCGTATGCGGAGTACTTTCACGAAAATAAGACCGCACCCTCTTACGCAGGGAAACGGCCTTACCAACATAGATAATATTATCATGGGCATCATGCATTATATATACTCCCGGATTATCCGGGAGTTTCTTCAGTTCTTCCTTTATATCAAAACCTTCCATGCAAACACCCTTATTAATTATTTATTATCATCAGTATATATTCTGTTATTTAATAAATCATCCAAATCATCAGATGGTTTATTCTCTGAACTATTCTCTGTCTTTTCTTCAGAAGCACTTTCACTTGTGGCTGAGCTATTACTCTCTTCAGTATATTCTCCTGAAGACCATCTTTCATTTTCTTCCTCAGCAAGTTCAGCAGCAAGTTCTTCATCAGATACAGCCTCTGCTTCATCATTTTCTGAAAGCACATCATCTTCCACTTCTCTGAAATCGAAAACTGCATTTGGATTAACATCATCAATTTCTCTGTAATCCTCAGCATTGGAAGCACTTCCGTATGAATTAGGAAAATCCTTGGCCAGATCCTCTTCCACTGACTTATCAAGTTCTTCTTCTGAAAGTTCAGATGCAGGAACTGTATTATCATCTACAGTAATATCCACGCTTCTTCCTGTGGTCTTACTGTCTTTGAAGAAATCTTCCTTACTCTTAGGTTCCGGAACAGGAATACCTTTTTCCTTACAGTAAATCTCCATGAATTCACGGCCTGTAATTGTTTCTTTTTCAATAAGATATTCCGCAAGTTTATCCATAATATCGCGGTTCTTCTTAAGAAGTTTAAGCGACTCTTTATAGCACTCTTTTATAATGGCAATAACCTCGGCATCCACGTCAGCTGCCGTTCTGTCTGCGCAGTTCATAACCACTCTGCCATCAAGGTATCTGCTCTCAACACTTTCAAGTCCGACCATACCAAACTTCTTACTCATACCATACTGAGTAACCATGGAGCGGGCAATTGATGTTGCCTTCTCAATATCGTTTGAAGCACCGGTTGTTACTGAACCAAATACAATTCTCTCAGCAGCTCTGCCGCCTAAGAGACCAACAATCATATCATGTAATTCTTCTTCAGTATTAAGATATTTTTCCTCTTCAGGAACCTGCATTACGTAGCCCAGAGCACCCATGGTTCTTGGCACGATTGTAATCTTCTGAACAGGCTCTGAATTCTTCTGAAGAGCACTTATAAGAGCATGTCCCACCTCATGATAGGATACAATCTGACGCTCCTTTTCGCTTAATACCCTGTCCTTCTTTTCCTTACCTACAAGCACGATTTCAACGGCGCCAAATAAATCCTGCTGGTTAACAAGCTGTCTTCCGTTCTTAACCGCATTAATGGCTGCCTCGTTAATCATGTTGGCAAGATCTGAACCAACAGCGCCTGATGTGGCCAGAGCGATTTCGTTAAAATCAACGCTTTCATCCAGTTTAACATCCTTGGCATGTACCTTAAGAATATTTACTCTGCCCTTAAGATCAGGTTTTTCCACAATAATTCTTCTGTCGAAACGTCCCGGTCTTAAAAGCGCCTTATCAAGAATCTCAGGTCTGTTGGTAGCCGCAAGAATAATGATACCCTTCTTACCATCAAAACCATCCATCTCTGAAAGCAGCTGATTCAATGTCTGCTCTCTTTCTTCATTACCACCGCCGTACTTGGAATCACGGCTTCTACCGATGGCATCAATCTCATCAATAAATATGATACAAGGAGCATTCTTGGATGCTTCCTTAAATAAATCCCTTACTCTCGATGCACCAACACCAACATATAATTCCACGAAATCAGAACCTGTCAGTGAGAAGAATGGTACATTGGCTTCACCTGCAACTGCCTTGGCAAGCAGTGTCTTACCTGTACCCGGAGGGCCTACCAAAAGTGCGCCCTTAGGAAGTCTTGCACCGATATCTGCGTACTTCTTCGGATTATGCAGGAAATCAACAACTTCCTGCAGCGACTCAATCGCCTCATCTTCACCTGCCACATCCTTAAATGTGATACCGGTTTCTTTTTGTACATAAACCTTGGCGTTGCTTTTGCCCACGTTCATGAAACCGCCGACTCCGTCGCTTCTTGCGATTCGTCTGTATATCATATATCCGAATATTACAATAATTACCACAGGCAGCACGTAGGCAAATACGAAGTACCAGATTTCCGAAGAATTATCAGGAATCTCGCCGTCCACCTCAACCCCTTTTTCAAGAAGTCTGGCAGTTAAGGTATCATCAGATTCAACCTTGCCTGTATATAAAACATCCCCTGTTGAACCCATAAAAAATGAGCTTACCTGATTTCCCTCTTCATCCTCGATTGGATAGATTGTAAGTCTGTCAGGGGAGATAACAACCTTCTCAACCTGCTGTTCCTCAAGCATCTGAAGGAACTCATCATACTGAATCTCGTTGTCTTTATTGGAATTAATCAGTCTCACAATAAAGGAAACAAACATAAAGGCCATTACTGTAAATAACAGAAGGGAAAAAATCCCCGACCCTTTTTTCGGTGTATTATTATTACCATTATTATTTTGATTATTGTTTTCCATTTTTCACTCTTTCCATATCATCCGTTAGATTTTATCTAATCAAACACAATATAGTAATTATAAGATAATTTGAACTATAATTCAAATTATCTTATAATGCCTAGTGGATGTTAACAGATAAAAGGAAGCGCAAGGCCAAAATGCTCTCCACAAAGCGAACCTGTACAGCTTGCTGTAATGAGCTTTGGGGAGAGTAGTTTTGGACGAGGCGCTTAATATATAAACGAAAGGACAACAAACACATGATTAAAGCATTACTTTGGGATATGGATGGAGTTTTACTCGATTCAGAACCCCTGCATGATAAAGTGCTTGATATTGTGCTTGCTCATTATGGCAAAGCCTGCACTGAAGAAGACAGAATAAGATTTATGGGAACCACATCAGATAAAATGTGGGCAACCTTTAAGGAAGAATATAATATTGATGCACCAATAGAAGAACTCATTAATATGCAGTGGGAAAAGTTAATCGAACTTCTTCCAACCAGTGGCATTCCTGCAAGCGCAGGACTTAAGGATGTTCTTAAATATGCAAAAGATAATGGAATAATCAGCGTAATAGTTTCTTCTTCAAGAAGGGATTTTATTGAAACTGTTTTAAATTATCTTGGTGTAAGCGGGTATTTTGACTTTATCGTTGACGGTTTTAAAGTTAAGGTTGGAAAACCTGCACCTGACATTTATAATCTTGCAATGGAAACAGGCGGACTAAAACCTGATGAATGTTTAATAATAGAAGATTCCACCAACGGAGTCGGAGCTGCAGTCAATGCAGGCGTTAAGGTTGTAGGTTATGATAATCCTACATCAGCAGGCCAGGACATATCTCCTGCCAATTATATCGTTAAAAATCTTGGAGAAATAGTAGATATTTTAAAATCAGATTTTAGTTCATAATAATACTCATCAGATAAGAAAAAGGCAGTTGTTATGTACCGACCCCCAAAAGTTAGACCAAATAAAATCTAACAATGGGAGGTCGGTATTTTTATGGCTAAATATAGTTTTGAATTCAAGAAGAAAGTGGTTGATTCATATTTGAATGGAGATGGTGGATACGAATATCTAGCAAACATATATGGTATACCTGCTTTTTCTAAAGTTAAGTTATGGGTAGATAATTATAAGGCTTTTGGAGATGAGGGTTTAAAACGATCACGCAATTATAATAAATACTCTTTCGAAAAGAAACTATTTATTGTAAAGTTATATTTAACGGGTGAAATATCGTATCAAGATTTAGCGATACAAGAAGGAATCACTAATCCAGCATTGATTTCTGACTGGGTAAAACGTTATCGTATTGCGGGCCCTGATGCGTTAAAGCCCAAAAAGAAAGGGCGGAGAAAAACATTGGACAAACCAAGAGAAGACACTAGCCAGCCTCTTACAAACATGCCTATTGATACAAGTACTGAGTATGTAAAAAAGTTAGAGGATGAACTGTTAAACTTAAGAATAGAGAATGCATTTTTAAAAGAACTGAGGAGGCTGCGTTTAGAAGACGAAGCAAAAATGAGAGAATGGCGCGAATCATCAGCAGCCTCCGAGGACAGTTCAAACTAAAAGACCTTCTCTCATACACCGGAATGCCCAAAGCAACATATATGTATTGGCAAAAGAGATTTGATAGAGAAAACCCAGACAGCGAACTCGAACAGATAATTTTTTCTATTCGGAAAAATCATAAAGATTACGGATATCGCAGGATATTAGCAGAACTTCGTAACCAAGGGCACAAGATTAATAAGAAAAAAGTTCAGCGTATTATGCAAAAGTTTGGACTTCAAGTCACTTCATTTACCAGAAAAAGTCGAAAATACTGCTCTTATAAAGGAAAGGTTGGGACTATTGCTCCAAACAGAATTCGCAGGCGTTTTAATACTCATATATTACACCAAAAGATAACAACTGATACTACCGAATTCAAGTATTATGAGGTTGATGCAAAAGGACATTTGACTATGCATAAACTTTATCTTGATCCTTTTATGGATATGTGCAATGGAGAGATACTTAGTTTTGCTATAGATAAAAACCCATCAGCAAAGAATATAATGAATGCGTTGGAAAAAGCAATCGAAATCACATCAGACTGCCCTTATAGAAGAACTTTTCATTCAGATCAAGGCTGGGCATATCAGATGAAAGCATATTCACATAGATTAAAGCAAGAACATATATTTCAGAGCATGTCAAGAAAAGGATGTTGCCTTGATAATTCAGTGATGGAAAATTTTTTCGGAATAATGAAACAAGAGATTTATTATGGTGTTGTATATTATAGTTATGAGGAACTAAAGTCAGAAATCGAAAGATATATTAAATATTATAATGAACAAAGAATAAAAGAAAAACTAGGATGGCTTAGTCCTGTGCAATATAGATTAAGTCGCTTAGCTGCATAAAAAAACGAGACGGCTAATGCCGTCTCGTAAAAAAGTCTAACTATGAGGGGTCACCTCAAAACCCTGCCTTTTTTTATTTTGAAAAATGTTCATTATAGAGTAGAAATGAAGTATAATATTAGTTGTGTTAAACTTTGGTTTTAGGTGTAAAAATTTTGTTACATGGGGAGTTTTATGGCAAGAATCGCAGCCTTAATAGTAATAATATTTGAAATAATACCTCTTTCGGTTACAATCAGGAAGAAAGATAAAGAGTGCTTTAAGTTTTATACGCATATATCAAACTGGCTCTGCCTTTTGTCTTCCGCTCTTTTAGCGATATTCGGACAGGCATCATGGGTTATGCCAATTAGATACCTAAGCGTATGCATGCTGGTGATAACGCTGGTTATAACGGTGGTTGTCCTGCTTCCAATGTATAAAACAATTAAACTATTCCTTGGAAGAAATCTGTTTTATCATCTTATCTGCCCGGTTTTGACAACTCTGTCATATATATTTTTAGAGTATCATGTGTCTACGATATGGATGATACTGCCGGTTTGTGTAACGCTATTTTATGGCCTTATCATGATTTATTTAAATTATAAAGATAAGGTAGATGGTCCATATCCATTTTTTAAAATCAACAAAATCGGCAAGCGCATGACAGCCATCTGGGTTGTGGTAATCTTAAGCGTTACTGCAGTTCTCTCAGGAATAGTAGGTTATAAGCCGGCAAACAAATGCGAGACTAAATTTATCTTTGTTCATGGTCTTGCAGGCTGGGGAAGTTATGATCCTTTATATGAATATTATTCATACTGGGGCATGGCAGGCGGCGACTCAATAATGTATTTAAATAATCATGGATACGAGTCATATGCAGCCTCTGTAGACCCTACAGGAAGCGCCTGGGACAGAGCATGTGAACTCTATGCCCAGCTTTATGGAACAAGGGTTGATTACGGCCTGGAGCACAGCGAGAGATGTAATCATGAAAGATATGGCGAAGATTATACGGGAAGAGGCTTGATTAAGGATTTTGATGGATGCACATATATTCTTATAGGTCATTCATTTGGTGGTGCAACCATAAGGCTGTTTTCTGAAATTCTTAGAAACGGATGCCCGGAAGAGACAGAATATACCACAGATGGAAGTTTGTCGGATTTCTTTAAGGGCGGAAAAGGTGACGGCCTTGTGGCTATTGTAACACTGGCTGCTCCTACCAATGGAACTACGGCTTATGACCTTTATGAAGATCCTGATTTTGATGTGGATTCCATTTATATAGATGAAGAATATTTAAAACACAGCGACGCTGTATCCAATGCATCAAAGCCGCCAGAGGATGGCAGAATCGATGAGGACCACGCAGCATTCGATATGCATATAGATAATGCGCTGGCGCTTAATGATAGAATAACAACATTTGATGATGTATATTATTTTGCAATACCATTTGATTCGACCTATGTGGGAGATGATAACAGGCATCATCCGGACCCTGACATAACTGAGAATATATTTATGCGTAATGCGATACTTATGTCTGAATATACGGGCAGCACGGCAGGAGGATATGAAATAGATGAATCCTGGCAGGCCAATGACGGACTGGTTAATACCATATCGGCCGGAGCGCCGATTGGCGCACCATCGGCTGAATATGTGGACGGCGAAACTTTGGAAAAAGGCATATGGTATGTGATGCCTGTAATTCATGCAGATCATATGTCTGCTCAGGGTGGTCTGACACGCTTTGTGAGTGTAAAACCAAAGTATCTTGAACTTGTGAAAATGCTTTCAAAACTAAAATAGAAAAGGATAATAATCATTGCTTAAAATCGGTAATGTACAACTTGATAATGCCAGTATACTGGCTCCAATGGCAGGTGTAACAGACCTGCCTTTTCGAGTTATCTGCTCTGAAATGGGAGCGGGTTTGGTATGCACTGAGATGATAAGCGCCAAGGCAATTACATATAAGAATAAAGCAACAAATGCCATGATGGAAATAAGTCCCAAAGAAGGAATGGTAAGTCTCCAGCTTTTTGGTTCAGAGCCTGATGTGATGTCTGAGGCAGTTAAGATGATAGATAATCTTCCGTATCAGATACTCGATATCAATATGGGCTGCCCGGTTACAAAGGTAGTATCAAATAATGAAGGCAGCGCTCTTATGAGGAATCCTGACCTTGCTTATGATATAGCAAAGGCTGTGGTTAAAGCATCTTCCAAACCTGTCACGTGCAAAATCCGCGCCGGTTACACCCACGAAGAAATGAACGCTCCCGAGTTCGCCAAGAGACTTGAAGATGCAGGAGTCAGCGCTATCTGTGTACATGGAAGAACAAAAGAAGATATGTACAGAGGCAATGTGAATTATGACATTATTAAAAAAGTTGTGGATGCAGTTTCAATTCCGGTAATTGGAAATGGTGATATTACAAATGTGGTTACGGCAACGAAAATGTATGAGGAAACCGGATGCGCAGGTATTGCGGTTGCAAGAGGCGCAAGAGGAAATCCGTGGATTTTTAAGAGCCTTATTGTGGGAGAAGATTATAAGCCTTCAAAAGAAGAAGTTATAAATATGATGATAAAACACTTGAATTCTCTTCTTGAAATAAAAGGAGAATATACAGCAATAAGAGAAATGAGAGCCCATGCTTCGTGGTATACAGCAGGCATGTATGGCAGCACAGAGTTCAGAAGAAAAATAAATATGTGCAATACGAAAGAAGAGTTAACTGACCTTATGGAAAGAATGTAAATGTGCTATTCATTTGACAAAACGGATAAATGTGATTATAATTCCTTTTTGTAAAAAAGAAAGGAGAAAGTATAAAATGAAAAATACTTTAAAAAGAACTTTAGTTTTATCATTAGTATTAGTTGCTTTAGTACTTACTCTTGCAGGATGCAGCAAGAAGACAAAGATTACAGTTGACGTTGTTGATGCAGCAGGTGAGAAGACAACTTATGAAATCAAGACAAACGCTGAGAACCTCTATGATGCAATCGTAGAAGACGGACAGATTACACTTGGCGGATATACAGGCGATTATGGTTACTATCTTGAAAGCGTAAACGGTCTTGACGCTGATTACGAAGCAGATGGTGCTTACTGGGCTATCTATGTAAATGATGAATATGGTATGTTCAGCTTAGACCAGCAGCCAATCGCTGATGGAGATAACTTCAAGCTTGCTTACGAAGTTTTCGTATTAGATGATTATGATCCTGAAACAACAGAAGATGCTTCAGTAGAAGAGGTTCCAGTTGATGATGCTGAAGTTGAAGAAGTTCCAGTTGAAGAAGAAACTGAAGAAGTTGCTGAATAATTATTAATATAATTATGAAAATTAAGACCTGACTTTATGTCAGGTCTTTTTTTGTGGTATTATATATGCTGGATAAAAAAATAAGGCAGGATATGCATATGAAATATATTAATAAATCAAAAATTTTATTTTCGGTTTGCTCATTGTTTATGGTAATTGCAATTCTTTTTGGAATGGCAAATACAACTTTCGCATTGCCGGCTTATGATAAAGACGTTGTGGTTAGTACTACCGAAGGCATAATTGAGCATGAGATGAAATTATCAAAGTCAGCTACCATTCAGGACTATGTGGATTATATGGCTCTTAATCCGGCATCAGGAAGTAATGAACTTAATATAGTTTCATTAAACAGATTATATGATGATATTAATAATGATCTTTATGCAGATGCACTTTGCAAGGCACTGCTGGAAGATGAACATTCATCTTCTGCTTCTCTTTGCAAGGGTGCAATTGCTCTTATGTATGTAAGAGATGATTATACAGAAGACGACCTTAAATTACTGGATGAAATATATAATAAACTTACGCCGGATAATGGCATAATGAATGATGTATATGCCATTAATTTCCTAAATCAGTATACAAATGTAACAAATGAAAAATATGACATTCAAGGCTATGTTCAGTCCATATATAAAATGCAAAATGATGATGGCGGATTCGGAATTATTAAAGGCTCATCTGATGTGGATGTAACATGCTTTACATTAAGAGCATTATATGACGCCGGGGCGGATGAAGAGGTAATTAACAGGGGTCTTGAATATATAAGATCAAAACAATATGACAATGGTGTATATGCATCTTTGGATTCTCCTAATCTTGAGAGTACAGCGCAGGTGCTTATTACGCTGGTTTATTTAGATGAGGATTTCATTAATGAATATAATCATGGCGACAATGTATTAAATGCCATGATGACATACAAACTTGATGATGGAAGTTTCACACATAACACAGACACATATAATGAGATAGCAACATCACAGGCACTGGAGGCAATGTCTGACATCTGCTATGTTGATAATCTTGATGTTGAAAAAATTGTGGTTAAAACAACCAACTGGAATCTGATAATAAGACTTATAATAATAGCAGTAATTGTAATTGCAGCTGCAATAATTATTCTTACAAATAAAAAGAAAAAGACACGTTTCATGGTGGCAGGCGTTGCAATAGTACTTATAGCTGGCGCTGCACTTATGCAGATTCAAAGCCCACAAAAGTATAAAGAGGATGCGACAAAGGTTGAAGGCGAAACCATTAGCATAACCATATCAATTGATGCATCAAATGTACGTAATGACGGAGTCATAGTTCCTGAAACCGAGATAGAAATCAGTGAAGATTCCACAGCCTTTGATGCAGTTAAATATATAACAGCACTTAATGATGTACAGATGGAATATAAGCAGTCATTAAGTGATCCAAATATGATATATGTTGAAGGTATAGATGAATTATATGAGTTTCAGTTCGGAGATTTGTCCGGATGGATGTTTATGGTGAATGGTGAATTATCGGATGTAGGCGCCGGAAGATATGTATTATCAGATGGCGATGATGTTAAATGGATATATACCACCGAAATAGGAAAGGATATCGAAGTTGATTGACAGATTCCATTCAGTTACAATTTGCATATTCTTATTTATCCAGATTCTGTTTCTGGCCTTTGGCGGCAACATGGTCTGCAATATTATTGCACTTGTAAGTGTTGTGATATATTCGCTTTTACGCGGCAAGAAACTAAAAGCCAAGGTAATAATTGCCTATCTGATATGGGGTGCGCTTATTGCACTGGTTAATCCAATATTCTCCCATAATGGTCACAATGTAATCTTTTATTTAAATGGCAATGCGGTAACGGTTGAAGCCATTATATACGGCATCAATATGGCCATAACCATAATGACCGTGTTTATATGGTGCAGGGTATTCTCTGATGTATTAACATCTGACAGAATAATTTCACTGGTTTCTGAGATATCACCTAAATTAGCCTTGGTCATATCCATGATGTTAAGATTCGTGCCGATGTTCGTAAATGAATATAAGGTTAGACTCGAAGCATTATCACTGATTCGAAAAAACAGTAATATCTTTGATAAAATAACACTTAATCTTGGAATATTCTCATCAATGATAACCTGGAGCTTAGAGCACTCGGTTGAAAGCGCTGACTCTCTTAAGGAAAGACGATTCGGCACTGGCCCAAGGAGCGTTTATAAAAAAGAGAGATTTAAGGCAAGAGACGGATGGATGCTCTCACTGATGTTCTTAAGTGCACTTCTTAGTTTATGGCTTTTATATGTTTGTGGTTTCGGCAACGATTTTGACAGAGTGGTTACGATTGCAGGTAAAGGCATTAGTCAGTGGTTTTTATATATAGTTTATTTTGCTTTTTGCAATTTGTGGACAGTAGCAGAAATAATGGAACGGAAAAAGATAAATGATTAATTTGAAGGATGTTACATTTAAATATCCAAGTCTGGAAGACGGTTCTTATGAAGGGCAGGCCTGTATTCTTAAGGGCATAAATCTTAAGGCTGAGGCAGGAGACTTCGTTGTGATTGCAGGTGAGGTTGGATGCGGTAAGTCTACTTTACTAAGACTTCTTAGCGACAGTCTTAAGCCTAATGGTTTGGCAGAAGGTGTGATTGAGGTGAATGGCAGAACTTCACTTATTATGCAAAATGCTGTGCACCAGATTGTGGCAGATAAGGTATGGCACGAGATAGTTATCGGCATGGAGAATATGGCCGTATCCCAGGAAGATATGAATCTTCGATTAAGCGAAATTGCATCATATCTTGGAATCGCCGATATTCTTGAAAGGGATGTTACATCTCTTTCAGGTGGACAGTTAAGGCTTGTTAATCTGGCTGCAGGATTGGTTACATATCCGCAGATCCTTCTACTTGATGAGCCGCTGGCATCACTTGATCCAATCAGCGCTGACAGGTTTATGAATATTATTCGTAAGCTTAATAAAGAAACAGGCATTACCATCATAATGACTTCACATGCGCTTGATAATCTTATGGATGACGTAACGAAGATAGTTGTGCTTAAGAATGGTGAAAGTGTTTTTGACGGATCGGCTGAAGATATATGTGAATGCAAAGATTCATATGTGGAAGGACTGCTTCCTGTATCGGTTCTTGTTTACAGAGCACTTAAGGAAAAGGGAGTTAAGTGCGATGGTTTTGGCATGAAGGAAGTGGCTTCAAAATACCTTGAATTAACAGGTAAGTCAGATGGCGAAAACAAGAACGATGATAAAACTCCTGCAAGCACTGATGCGCCGTTAATTAAGGCAGAGAATATTTATTACAGATATGATAATACAAGAGACATTCTTAAAGGTTTATCATTATCAGTTAATGAAGGTGAGATTGTTGCCATAGCAGGTGGTAACGGCTCAGGCAAAAGCACCCTCGTACGTATCCTTGCCGGCATTTATAAACCTAAGGGAGGAAAGATTAAGAAAGATAAGAATCTTTCCATTGCTTATCTTCCGCAAAATGTGGAAAGCGTGCTTTTGTATGACAGTGTTGAAGAATATTTAGATGATGTGCCAAGGGCAATTAAGGATACATTTATCTATGATTTTACGGAATATGAGAAGAGTCATCCTTATGACTTAAGCGGTGGCCAGAAGGAAATGCTTGCCCTTTTATTCATAATGCAGACTGATGCAAAACTTATCATTCTTGATGAGCCAGCCAAGGGAATGGATACAGGAACAAGAGACAGAATAATAGATTATCTTAAAGGTCTTTCTCAGATTGGAAAAACCATTATCTTTGTATCCCATGATACGGAATTAATAGCAAGGCTTTCAGATAAGGTTGTAACCATAGTTAATGGAGAAGCATCCGTAACAGATACAAAGAAATACTTATTAAATAATATGTTTTATACCACGCCTTCAAGGCTCATATCAAAGGGCTCGAAAAAAGAAGGTGTGATATTCGAAGAATTACAAGAGGCGATTCGTAATGCGTAAATTAAGAATTCTGATCCCGCTTATAATTGTGCCTGTAATAATAACAATAGGCGTTGGAATTATGAGTGACAAACAGTATGCCCTGGTAGCACTTCTTGTTACAGTAGCTGCCCTGGCATATATGTTTCTTGGATTTAACAATTCACAAACGAATATAAGGTACATTGTGGTATTATCGGTAATGTCTGCACTCTCTGTGCTTTCAAGATGCGTATTTACCTTCCTTCCGGCCTTTAAACCAATGACTGCAATAATTATTCTTACGGGAATGTATTTAGGACCTGAAGGCGGTTTTATGTGCGGTGCTCTGACGGCGCTTTTTTCCAATTTCTTTTTTGCACAGGGGCCTTGGACCCCTTTCCAGATGTTTGCATTTGGAATACTTGGATTAGCCTCTGGATTAATCAAAAAGCCGCTTCGTAAGTCCACAGCCTTACTGCTTATCTATGGAGCAATAGGCGGAATAGCCTACTCTCTAATTATGGATATCTGGACTGTGCTTTGGTACAGCGGGGGTTTTGCCTGGGATTTATATGGAGCATCCGTTGTGGCGGCGCTGCCTTTTATGGCGCTTTATATGATATCAAATGTGGTATTCCTTATTATCCTTAAAAAGGCTTTCGGAAGAAAGATGAACAGAATGATATATAAATATAATATTCTTGGGGAATGATGGGACTTAAATTAGTTGCATATTTCCCATATTTTTTGTATAATAGGAGTTTGTAGGAATAGGGTTTTTGCCCGTATTTGATTTAAAAAGGAGTATTAATATGAACGAAGTAAAAAAGAATCTGCTTACCCGTGAAGACGTGGAGAGATATGAGAAAGAACTCCATCAGTTAAAAGATATCAAGCGTAAGGAAGTATCTGAGAAACTTAAAGAAGCAAGAGCTCAGGGTGACTTATCAGAAAACGCTGAATACGACGCAGCTAAAGATGAGCAGCGTGATATGGAGGCGAGGATTTTTGAACTTGAAAATCTTCTTAAGAACGTTGAGATCGTTGATGAAGAAGGTGATGGTAAGAAAGTTGCTTTCGGTTCAACAGTAAGAGTTCAGGATAAAGAAACTAAAGAAGAGTTTACTTATACAATCAAGGGTGCGCTTGTTGCCAATACATTAGAGGGTATCATCTCTAACGAATCACCACTTGGCAGCGCTCTTATCGGAGCAAAGAAGGGTGATACAATCACAGTTGAGGCTCCAGTTGGAACAGTTAAGTATAAATTATTAGAGATCGTTAAAGATAAATAAATAGAAAGAACAGAGATTTATGGGAAATCAGAATAATCAGAACAATCAGGAAGTTGATATTAATCAGCTTCTCAAGGTAAGAAGAGAGAAACTTGCCAATCTTCAGGCAGAGGGTAAGGATCCTTTCGTTATTACCAAATATAATCAGACACATCACTCAGAAGATGCAAAGAATGAATACATTGCTCTTGAAGAGAAACTTCTTGCAGGCCGTCCTGAGGTTAATACAGATGGAATGGAAGAGGCTGATGCAAGAGCTGCCAAGAAGGAAGATTATGAAGCAAGACGTGCCATTATGGACGCCAATGCAATTCATGTTTCCATCGCAGGCCGTCTTATGAGTAAGCGTGTTATGGGTAAGGCTTCATTTGGTAACGTTCAGGACAGAGATGGTAATATCCAGCTTTACGTATCCAAGGATGGTATCGGTGAAGAAGCATATGCAGATTTTAAGAAATATGATGTAGGTGATATCGTTGGTATTGAAGGTTATGTATTCAGAACAATGATGGGCGAGATTTCAGTTCATGTTGAGAAGATTACACTTCTTACAAAGTCTCTCCAGATTCTTCCGGAGAAGTACCACGGACTTACAAATACAGATATGAGATACCGTCAGAGATATGTGGATCTCATTATGAATAACGAAGCTAAAGAGACATTTATCAAGCGCTCAAAGATTATCAGTGCAATCAGAAGATATCTTGGTGAGCAGGACTTCATGGAAGTTGAAACTCCAATGCTTGTAGCTAATCCTGGTGGTGCAGCAGCAAGACCTTTTGAGACACACTTCAATGCACTTGATGAGGATCTTAAACTTCGTATATCACTTGAGTTATATCTTAAGAGACTTATCGTTGGTGGTCTTGAGAGAGTATACGAAATCGGCCGAGTATTCCGTAACGAGGGACTTGATACAAGACATAATCCTGAGTTTACACTTATGGAATTATATCAGGCATATACAGATTATCACGGCATGATGGATTTAACTGAGAACATGTTCAGATATGTTGCCAATGAAGTACTTGGTACAACAACTTTCAAGTATGGCGATATTGAACTTGATTTCGGTAAGCCATTCGCACGTCTTACAATGACAGAGGCTGTTAAGCAGTATGCGGGCGTGGATTTTGACCAGGTTACAAGTGATGAGG
>JAEEGJ010002459.1_pt1 | contig 95174 bp, 88 predicted proteins | sample 8958761 | NCBI WGS metagenome assembly JAEEGJ01 (sample SAMN16246546, study PRJNA631951) | gut metagenome | biome: gut microbiome; feature: rumen; material: RS-attached | host: Bos | place: Iran: Karaj | collected 2018-10 | reverse complement strand
ATGCGGACATCACCCTGCAGCTGAAAAACAAGTTGGAGCCTGAATTGAAGAAGTACGATTGCGAAAAACTGTTCTATGACATTGAGATGCCCTTAATGCCTGTTTTGGCAGAGATGGAGATGAATGGCGTGAGGATAGATACAGAGTCGTTGGCTGAAACCAGCAAGCAGTTTACCACTCGTATGAATGAGATTGAACATCGTATCTATGAACTCGCTGGGCAGCAATTTAATATTGCATCGCCCAAACAAGTAGGTGAAATTCTGTTCGATAAACTGAAAATCATTGACAAGGCCAAGAAGACCAAAACGGGTCAATATGTCACTTCTGAAGAAGTGCTACAGCAGCTGAAGAACAAACACGAAATCGTTGCTGACATTCTGGAACACAGAGGTCTGAAGAAGCTCATTGGCACCTATATCGATACCCTTCCCAAGCTGATTAACCCTCGTACTGGCCATATCCATACCTCGTTCAATCAGACTATTACAGCCACAGGACGTTTGTCGTCTTCTGATCCCAACCTACAAAATATTCCTATACGTGGCGAGGATGGAAAGGAGATTCGCAAGGCGTTTATTCCTGAGCCAGGCTGTTTGTTCTTCTCTGCAGACTACAGCCAGATTGAACTTCGCGTGATGGCTCATCTGTCGAAGGATCCTCAGATGATTGAGGTGTTCCGTGAGGGAAAGGATCTGCATGCTGCCACAGCTGCCAACATCTATAAGAAGCCTATAGAAGACGTCACTCGCGATGAACGAACGAAGTCGAAGCGGGCTAACTTTGGTATCATTTATGGTATCACTGTCTTTGGTCTGGCTGAACGTCTCGACATTCCTCGCGACGAGGCTAAGATGCTGATAGACGGATACTTCCAAACCTTCCCACAGGTCCACGACTACATGGAACAATCGAAGGAAACGGCTCGCAAACAAGGTTACGTCACTACTCTATTCGGACGTCGTCGCTATCTGCCTGATATCAATTCAGCCAATAGCGTAGTTCGTGGTTTTGCTGAGCGCAACGCCATCAATGCTCCCATTCAGGGCACTGCTGCCGATATTATCAAAGTGGCGATGATTCACATATTCAATCGCTTCAAGGCTGAGGGCATCCAAAGTAAAATGATTCTCCAGGTACACGACGAATTGAATTTCTCCGTCTATCCTGAAGAGAAAGAACGTGTGGAACGTATCGTCATTGAAGAGATGCAGAACGCCTTCCAAATGGCCGTACCCCTTGTTGCTGATTCCGGCTTTGGCACCAACTGGCTCGAAGCCCACTAAACTGTTTAGTCCGTCCCCTCGGACTGGCAGTCCGCTAGTTACGGACTGAGAGTTTGCTCCTTACGGACTAATAAGTACCTCTTTGCGTAAAATACCAATTATTAGGTTGCCAGAACGAACCATCTGTTTCTTTTCACGTAAAAACATAACCCAAAATTTGGTAGTGTCGAAAATTATCTCTAACTTTGCAACTGACTCAGGTAGCCTGTAAGGGTGAACGGGTCAAACTTTTGAGGTTAAAGGACGTTTACAAACGTTTTCTTCTACGTGCAGATCTCGCAAATCAATCGTGTTAGAAGATACGCAACCGAACGTCCACTTGGGGTGTATTGTACCCTGCTCTTATGGGCTTCGTCAATATATCACGGCGTGGGCTATCTCGAGTTGCTTATCCTAACACAAGGCAATGCGAGAGCCCGCACGTGGGATGAGCGAGAAGTAGAGAACCCACGTCTTTCGTCAAATGATTAACAGCTGAATCTGGGTTACTATAGGCATAAAAAACAACGATTATTATTACAATAATGAAAAAAGCACTTTTGTTAGGACTGATGTTGCTGCCTTTGGCAGTAAGTGCCGCAGTGGAAATCGATGGAATCTATTACAACTTGAATTCTGATGCCAAAACAGCAGAAGTTACTTTTGGTACCAATGGGTATAGTGGAGATGTTGTGATTCCAGAATCAGTCACTCATGATGGAGTTGATTATAGTGTGACAAGTATCGGAGATGAGGCATTTAATAATTGTCATTATCTTGTTTCTGTCAATATATCTAATCATATAACAAGCATTGGAAAATATGCGTTCTGTTATTGTTACAAATTATCTTCAATCAATATTCCAGCCAGTATTACAAGTATCGAAATGGGAGTATTTGCAGGCTGTTACGAGTTGACCAAAGTTGAAATACACAGCAATGCGATTGTGTCACAGGACTATGAATGGTTATCTGGCAAGTATTTATACAATATCTTAGGTAATTACGTTCAAGAAGTTGTTATAGGGGAAGAAGTAACGAAAATTGGAAAGTGTGCTTTCTGGGGCTATAAGAGTCTCATTTCCGTCACTATTCCAAATAGTGTAACAACCATCGGAAGCGGCGCGTTTTCTGGATGCGAAAAACTTACTTCAATAACTATTCCCAGTAGTGTAACGAGTATTGAAAACAATCCTTTTAATGCTTGCTCAGGCTTGCTTTCTATCCAGGTGGAAGAAGGTAATATGGTCTATGATTCTCGAAATAACTGCAATGCCATTATTAAGACAGCAGACAATGAAATCATAACGGGATGCCAGAATACTATCATACCAAATAACGTGACAAGCATTGGTCCAGGTGCATTCCATATGTGCAATGGCCTAACATCCATCGATATTCCCAGTAGTGTTACAACAATTAAGGGAGGAGCATTCTGGTATTGTACAGGTCTCACTTCTGTCAGTATTCCCAATAGTGTAACCACGATAGGCGAGCAAGCATTCATGGGCTGTAGTGCATTAACCTCTGTTAATATACCAAATGGTATATCCACAATAGAATCTGCTGTTTTCGCCGGTTGTGGTATAACCTCTATTACTATTCCAAATAGTGTGACGACTATAGGCGAGGAAGCATTTTCTGGCTGCCAACTGACGTCATTGACTATTCCTAAAAGTGTCGTTTCCATCGCAAGCAGTTCTTTCAGAAGTTGTGCTTATACTTTAACTGCTATTCAAGTGGAAAGTGATAATACGATGTATGATTCTCATGAAAACTGCAACGCTATCATTAATTCAGCAGATAATACACTTATATTGGGTTGCCAGAATTCAATCATCCCTAATGATATTGAAAAGATTGGAGATTATGCTTTCAATGGGTGTAGTGAATTAACTTCTATCGATATACCAAATAGTGTAAAGAGTATTGGAGATTATGCTTTCTACTATTGTTATAAAATAAACACTGTTAATATTCCCAATGGCACAACTACTATTGGAGAATATGCATTTGAGGGTTGTGGTGGACTAAAAACCATAGTTCTTCCTAAAACCATTACAACCATAGGAAATTATGCATTCAATTATTTGGGGTCAAAAGAAATATACTGTTATGCAGAACAACTGCCTGAAATAGGTAATTACGTCTTTTTTCCTTATTCTGGCGCTTATTCTACCCTTCATGTACCTGCTGCTGCTATTGAAACATATAAAAACGCAGCACAATGGAAGGACTTTGGAACTATCGTAGCATTGACAGATGAGGATCCTAAGCCAACGGGAATACAAAGTATTAATAATGACGTAATAACAGCTGAACGTTATTACTCTCTCGATGGTAAATACTCTACAACTCCTCAACGAGGACTGAACATCATTCGCATGAGTGACGGGACTATGAAGAAAGTTTTTTTAAAGTGAGTGACCATCAATACGTCCGATAGAAAAAAAAATCTGTAGGGAGAAAAATATTTTTTATCGGACGGAATTAATTTTTCGTCCAGAGAAAGTAAAATTACTTCCTAAGAATCAACGATTCTGCGAACTTATAAATAATAATACCCGTTGTGACGGAGACGTTCATCGAGTGTTTTGTTCCAAGTTGAGGTATCTCCAAACAGCCATCTGAGGCGTCTACTACTTCCTGGTGGACGCCTTTGACTTCATTACCCATCACTACGGCGTATTTCTGGCTTCGCTGAGGCACGAACGTATGTAGTTTGGTACTATGTTCCACCTGCTCGACAGAAAGCACCGTGTAGCCCGCTTTTTTCAGTTCGTCGACAGCCTCTAATGCTGTCTTAAAGTAACGCCAGCTGACACTCTCCTCTGCACCAAGAGCTGTTTTGTGAATTTCTGTTGATGGTGGCGTTTGACAAATACCACAAAGATATACAGCTTCCACGCGGAAAGCGTCACTCGTACGAAAGACACTACCTATATTATACATTGAACGCACATCGTCCAATACCACTATCAATGGCAACTTCTCAGCCTCACGATACTCATCAATCGTGAGTCGCTTCATCTCTATAGTTCTAATCTTACGCATATTCTGGGTACAAAGGTAATCATAATTTCTAATTTCTAATTCCTAATTCCTATTTTTTTTGTGTTGATAACTATGTTGATAACTTGGGGATTATTTCGTGAGTTATACGAAAATATACAAGTACTATCCTACCCAACTGTGTATTTTAGCCATAAATTATAGGGTTGCTTGTAAGTTTTCCACCGTTTTTTTAGGAAAAAAGATATAAACTTATTAATTTTGCACCAAAATAGAGAATTGTGGATAACTTACTTATCAGATTCATAATCAGATAGTAACAATTCACAGGAGGGTATGAATAACGTTCAGTAAAGTGTGGATAAACTATAAAGCAAGAAAAAGCCAAAAAAGTTATGCACTTATCAACGGTATATCATCCTTTTCATTCTCTTTTTAAAAAGAAAAAAGAAAAAGATAAAAATAATAATATGAAGTTGAAAAAGGAATGGAAAGAGCAAGGTTTCATTGATGAACCTGTAAAAGACGGTATTGATCTGAAAGCTGAGATACGTCGTTTGTGTAAAGAAAAGGATGCTATTATCCTGGCACACTACTATACCATTGGCGATATTCAGGATATTGCTGATTTTGTAGGTGATTCATTAGCTTTGGCTCGTAAGGCAGCAGAGACGGATGCAAAGACAATGGTGATGTGTGGTGTACACTTTATGGCAGAAACGTGTAAACTGTTGTCACCAGATAAGACAGTGCTTTGTCCTGACCTGAATGCTGGTTGTTCGCTGGCTGACAGTTGTAAAGCAGAAGACTTGAAGAAGTTTAAGGACGAACATCCTGGTTATCAGGTTGTTTCGTATGTCAATACTACTGCCGCTGTAAAGGCTTTGACAGATGTTGTTGTTACTTCTGGTAATGCGAAGAAGGTAGTCGATCAACTACCTCAGGATGCGAAGCTTATCTTTGGTCCAGACTATAATCTGGGTAATTATATTAATGAAGTAACAGGTCGTGAGATGTTGCTTTGGAATGGTGGTTGTCACGTGCACGAGCGCTTTTCAGTATCGAAGATTGCTGAACTGAAAAAGCAGTATCCTGATGCTGTTGTGATGGCTCATTTAGAGTGTAAGGGTCCTGTTTTGGCTTTAGCAGATGTGAAAGGAAGTACGGCTGATATGCTGAAGTATGCACGGGAGAACCGTGCAACACAATATATTGTGGCTACAGAGGCCGGTATTTTGCACGAGATGCAGCGTTCGTGCCCAGACAAGCAATTTATCCCCGTGCCTCCTGAAATCAGCGAGAGCGGCCTGGAATGCAGCTGTAACGAGTGCCAATATATGAAGATGAATACACTTCTGAAGATTTACAACTGTCTGAAGTACGAATGGCCCTCAGTAGAGGTTGATCCAAAAATAGCGAAAGATGCAGTAAAACCCATCGAAAGGATGTTGGAATTAAGTTAAATAATGAGATATTTTTTTTCTTTTATATACCTCGTTATTTTTTCTGGATATGTGTTTGCTAAAGACAAACCAACATATTCCGGAACACTTCCTGTACTTTATATCAATACAGAAGGTAGTCAAGCTATTGTATCGAAGGAAAACTATATCAATGCTACCTGTTATCTTGATGCTTTAGGAATAGAAGGTTATGAGTCATTAGGAAGCAGCGCATCACCTATTTCATTACAAATCAGAGGACGAGGTAACTACACTTGGACATCCTTTGACAAAAAACCATATCGTATTAAGTTTTCAGAGAAGGTTTCGTTATTAGGTCTTACTAAAAATAAACATTTTGTTTTATTGGCCCATGCTGACGATGAAGTTGGCTTTCTTAAAAACACGATAGGCTTTGAAATAAGCAGGCTTATGAAAATGGCTTGGACACCAGAACAACGTCCTTTGGAAGTAGTATTAAATGGTGATTATATAGGACTTTATTTCTTGACAGAAAACATTCGTGTCGACAAAAACAGGGTCAATATTACTGAACAAAATGATGAGGAAACAGATCCTAATTTAGTAAGTGGTGGATGGCTTGTAGAAATTGACAATTATATCGATTCTAATCAGATATCACTTGATGTTTCTGGAACCAATCTTACTTATTTTCGCATTACCTATCATTCGCCTGAAATACTTTCTTATGTTCAAAAAAACTATCTTTTTAATCAGTTTAATACGATTAAAAATGAAATATTTACAGCTGACAAAAATTCGAAGGCATGGGAAGAACTGATAGATATGGAATCGTTAACGCGTTACTATGTATTATCAGAAGCAATAGATCATATTGAGGCTTTTCATGGTAGTTGCTATATGTATAAAGATATTAATGAGAAACAATGGAAATTTGGACCAGTGTGGGACTTCGGACATGCTTTCAATAATTTTCATAGCAAACAGAAATTTATCTACGACTATCCTAAGTGGGTTCATTGTATTGTTGAGGAAATTGCGAAATTTCCCCACTTTCAAGAATATGTGGAAAAAATATGGCGTGAATTTTGTATAGAAGTGTATCCTAAAATGGATCAATTCATAGACGACTTTGTGAAAGAAATAGAAGCAGCAGCCAAGTGTGATGCAGAGCGTTGGCCTGAGTATGGAAATGCTGACGAACGAGCCGCTGCAGAGATAGTTAAACAGCGTTTTAGTGAGAAGATTCAGTGGTTGTCTACTCAATGGGGAGATTATGTAAGTATCAATGAAACATTAAATGAAAGACAGATAAAAACATCAAATAGATATGATTTATCTGGCAGGAGAATAAACAACAATCACTCCCATCAGATTATAATTGATCGTAAAGGAAAATATATATCAACAAGGTGACAAGACGTAAGATGCTGTTTTGAACTATGATAATGAAACAAAAAGAAAGAATACAATGGCTTGGTATTCTAAGAGGGTTAAATATTCTTTTGGTGATAATGGTTCATGTGCAATTGGTAGATATTTCGACAGGTGAGAATCATTCATTTTGCAATGCCCTCTCTTTTCCTTTCCACCCTATACGCATGCCTCTGTTTATCTTTATTTCTGGTGGCTTACTCTATCTTAGCAGAATACGCAAAAATATATCGACGAAGGCCTTATACAAGGACAAGTTCCAGCGTATCATGATACCTTTTGTCTTCTTTGTGATAGTCTATTATCTTATTAAAGCCACTTTCAACCAATTTGCAAAGACACCCATAGACCTATCATGGAGTAATTTCTTGGAATCGTTCATTTATTATAGAGGACATTCCTCGCAGCCCTTATGGTTCTTGGCTGTACTGATGTTTCTGATGTTGATGTATCCCTTGTTCCGTTACCTATGCGACAACAAATATAGAATGATAGCTTTTCTGTTGTTCTGTTGTGGCATATTCTTTATTGACACCGATTTGGAAAGTCGTTGGAACGTGTTTTATATCCTAGAAGTACAACACTATTTGGTCTATTTCTTCTTTGGTATCTTCTTTTTCAGATTTGAGTTATACAAGTATATCGAAAACATAGGCATATTGTTGGTTCTTGTGTTGCTGTATGCTGCATGCTATTATTTTTCGTTAGGCCTTCTTACCTCATTTATTGGTATTTCTATGATGTGCGCTTTATGTTTGAAAATAGGTACATATATGCCCAAGCTGTTTTCCAGTTTTAGGGAATACATCTTCCAAATTTACCTTATGTCTTTACCTTTCCAGAATTTTGTAGAATTGATATTATGGAAAAAACTGTTCTATAACGAAGAGTTCGTTTATGTTTTCTATATGCTTAATGTGTTGGTTGGATTATTCATCCCAGTCATCATATCCAAGTTAGTAGAACGCTGTAACATCAAGTTCGTAAGACTATGCTTTGGATTACAATGAAGCAATTATACAATTTCTTGTATATTATACAAAGGACGCTGTTTTACTTCATTATATATTTTTCCAATATAAATACAGGCTGTACCTATAGAAATCAATATAAAACCACCTACCATCCATATAGAAATCATAATTGATGACCAACCAGCTACTGTTTGATTTTTAAAATATACATACAAAACATATAAGATAAATAAGAGGCTTATCAATATAAACAGAACACCTAAATAAATGATGCAATATAATGGTTTAACACTAAAGGAAGTTATTCCATCTAAAGCCAGACCTATCATTTTACTGAATGTATATTTTGAAGTACCTGTCTTACGTTCAGTAATATGATCTTCAATAGTTGATGATTGAAGTCCTATTTGAGGTATTAATCCACGTAAATACAGGTTTCTTTCATGGTATTTTTCTAATATATCAAGCGCTTTGCGACTCATTAATCTAAAGTCAGCATGATTATAAATACTTTCTATACCCATAGATGCCTGTAATTTATAGAACACTTGGGCAGATATGCGTTTTAGGATAGGATCGGCTTGTCGTGATGTTTTAACAGCATATACAATATCATTACCAGCTTGCATTTCCTTAATCATCTTAGGAATACATTCTATGTCGTCCTGTAAATCTACGTCTATTGTTACTATTGCATCAACGTCATCCTTAAAAGTCATCATACCAGCCATAATAGCATTCTGATGACCTACATTCTTTGCTAAATTTATGCCATGTATATATTGATTACTATTGCTTAATTCCTTTATAATGGTCCAGGTTCTATCGTTACTGCCATCATTTACAAATACAATAAAACTTTCCTTGTTAACAATATCATCAGATATCATTTTGTCTAATAAAGAAGTTAACTGTTTAGCAGAATCATGCATTATTTCTTCTTCATTATAACAAGGTAATACGATAGCTAATTTTATAGTATTCATCATATAAGTATTTCAATTTTGTTTAATAACGTCTATGTTCTTATGGTCTACTATCCAGATACAATTATAATGATTGTTTTTAAGTACTCTTAAGCCTAATTGATTAGCCTCTTTCATTGCTGATGGTGAACGTATAATAGTAGTATCTTCAATGGTTTCCGGCCATTGATAGTTAGTTTCATATTGTGCAGCCAGACCCCATCCAAAAGCTTCATTGGGAATAACACAGAAGGATGACAATTTGGGATAGTCGTCCTCTATGATAATAACGTAGACATGCTTTACAGGCTCTCCTGTCTTTTGTATGGCTTCCTGTGCCATCTGCTTTCCTATGAGTCCTGACTTGATGGATGAATTTATCAGATGAATATCAATCAATAATGCAGTAACTATCCATAATACAAAAGCAATTGCAACAGGTTTTATATGGTCAATACAATTTATAGAATATGCTATTATTATTGTTATCATGACAAGTCCAGCATAGATATGCATCATACTGAAAACTGTACCTAGGTGAGGAGCAACGGCAATTACTAAGCAAATGCAGGTACATATTATCTTTTTATTGGCATATTTCTTTATTTTGTGAATAAAGGCATAATAGAGAAAAGGTGCTGCCAATAAGAAAGAGATAGCTGCCAATAAAAGATTACGACTAGGATGATGCAGCAGATAAATATAGTCAACGGTAATGAATGATAAGAATAAGAATTTTACGATATTCTTAATCATTTTAAAATTTTCAGGCACATAATCTGGGTGAATAGTGATATCTTTAGGTAGTAACAAAATGGCTAAGGCATAACCTATCATAATAGCAGTACCTACTAACAAATCCTTTTTGAGCGTCTGTTTTTCTATCAAATCAAAACCATATGCTAAAATTGGACAAATCCATGCCCACATTAAACCATTTTCTTTAAAGAGAGTAGCAAGGAATATCATGATAACCCAGACTATATATTTACCCTTTTTGAGTTTGACATAGAGTAAAAAGGCAATAATATCACAAACAAGGGCATATACTTGATTTTGGCTATCAATGGCTGATACGGTAGCCATTGTAGCTGGTGAAATGAAAAAGAATAACGTAGAAATATTCCTTGCAGTCTTGTTGAATCCAAGTATTGTCAATAGCTTATAAACAGCTAATGAAGATAGCAAATGGCCTATTACAACAAGAATATGATTGAACGTAGGCCATAGCACTTGTGGATTTCGTCCTACTATATAACCTATCCATGTGTCAAATGGTCGCCAATGATAACCATAGAATAGAAAATGTTCTTTGATGAAGAAAGGGTTGAAGTCAGGTTTTGTTGTTCCTGCCCAATCATCATGCGTAGGCAGAATAGGTAAGACAGAACAAAGCAATAGCGGGGTAAGAAGTATGATAATAACAATACTCCAATAACTATTAAGAAACTGTTGTATTTTTATCTTACTATTGCTATCTTGCATACTGTTCCCTTTTCACCTTTACTCGTTGCTGTAGCTACCATATAGATGCCAGAAGCCACTCTCCTACCCTTCTTGTCACATCCGTCCCAAACGTATGTACCACCATTGCTGCGTCCCTCATTAACGATAGCACCGTTCGACGAGAGTATCTTGACATCAGCATCTAGAGTTAGACCCGTAATGGTGATAGGACCGGTATAGCCTGGTTCCACGGGGTTTGGATAAGCCCATACATTGTCGCTGGTCATCTCTGTGTTGGTTTCAGTTGCATCACTGATATATGAACACAAGCCATTGTCAGTACCAATAAATACCTCGCCTGTGGTATTGTTGATAGCTATCGACTGAATGATGTTTGAAAGCAGCTTGCTGTTTTCTGTGGTAAAATGCAGTAGCTGAGTCATATTGTCAGCGCTGATCAGATAAATACCATTACCATTGGTACCAAACCATTTACGTCCTCCTCCATCAACGGCTATTGATGTAATATCAATGCCAGCCAACAAATAGTCAGCGTAGTTGGTACCATCATTGCGTGGAACCTTCACTTGAGTAAAGGTAGAACCATTGTCATTAATTTGGCTCCTTTCAAGCATAAAGGGTCCCTGGTTTGTACCTATCCAAATATTTTTTCCAATATCCTCAGCGACACATCGGATATGTGTTAATTCTATCCTGGTATTATCTTGGTTCACCACACTTTCGTATGCAATAATCTTATCGTTTTCCATGTTATATTGATAGAGTGCAGGTGTCACCCAGTTATCATTGACGAACCACATTAATCCTTGGCTGTCAATTATCATATTACAAAGGTTTGCATTACTTCTGTTAGGTAAGGATTTATTTGTATTGAGTTTCATTAACTCTGAATGGTGCAGTTTTGTAAAGGTTTCATTAGAATATTTAATTAATGCTGTTGTAGGTGCAGAACTATTAAGTATCCAAAGACTTCCGTCTTGACTATATTTTGTACCAGTTACTAACTGATATTCTTTGTTAACGCCGTCAAAAGGTTCTATTGGACTGTTATTATTATCATAGTATTTAACGAATTTCCCATTGCGGAATTCATAAAGACCATTTCTGCTGCCAGTAAAAATATGATTTTCATCTGAAGGGTCTATATCAAAACAATATGCACCTTGATAGGAAACACCAGTTAAGTCACTGATTCCTTCATTTTGATAAAATTCCCACTGGTTATCCTTCAGAATCTGAATACCGCTAGAATGGTCATAATCTCCATTACAGGTATATAGTTTACCATTATGGAAACGCATAAAACCAAAGTAATTAAATTTGGGTCCACCAGGATTGAGCGTCTTTACCAAGTCGATGTATTTCTCATAGTCGCTATTGTCTTCATCGGGCAGCGTTTTGGGATATTCAGGATTATTGGGCGTATAGCTTTCAGCGATTTCAGCACGCTGCACATTGACCTTCACAATACCAAACCCACAAATCAGATAGGCATAGATGCCATCAATGCGAATGCTGCTTACCGTCTTATCGCCAGTCATCACTTTCGTATAGAGGTCACTGATGTTGGTGATATTGCCATTAGTTTCAATGAGGTCGATATTGGAATTCTGGTAGACAGCAACGAGACGCTTGGCTTTCTGACACCAGGCAATGTGGGTAATATAGGTGTCAGTCAGTCCGTTCACCCTGTCGTAAGTGACAATAGACTGGTCCTTTTGGTTATACTGATAGAGACCATTTGAAGCCAATACGAAGATATCATCTCCTGCTGCCTTAATTTGCTGGATATCATAATAGGCCAAATGATTACGCCAAGTGCCAATCTGTGCAGTTGACAGTTGACAGTTGACAATTGACAATAACAGGATAATGATGATTTTCTTCATATTTTTATAATGTCTTTAAGTATTCAGCCAATTTTTGTGTGGCTCGTGCACGATGACTGATTTGATTCTTGATATCAGCACCCAGTTCAGCAAACGTCTTATCGTATCCGTCAGGACGGAAGATAGGGTCATAGCCAAAGCCCTCTGCCCCACTCTTCTCTCGTGTAATCTCGCCATTGACGATGCCCTCGAACTTATGAACCACCTTAATACTGGTACAGCCACAGGGACACACATCTTTCTTCTCTATAAACGCGATAACAGTGCGAAATCGTGCCTTGCGATTGTTATTATTTGCTAACTCGCGCAACAAACGGGCCATATTGGCTTCGCTGTCGTGGCTGATACCCGCTGGAGAACCAGCGGGCACAGTGGCTTCCATAGCAGCATAGCGGGCAGAATAGACGCCAGGAGCACCGTTCAGGGCTTCAACCTCAAGGCCCGTATCGTCAGCAAAGCATGAGAGGTGGTATTTATCGTAGATGTATTCTGCCTTCATCAGTGCGTTTTCTTCTAGTGTCTGGCCCGTCTCAGGAATATCCTCATGACAGCCAATATCTGCTAACGACACTACTTCGAACGCATCCCCCAGAATGGCGCGAATCTCAGTGAGCTTATGCTCATTATTGGTAGCAAAAACAATCTTCATGCTGTAGTAGGTTTGTTAGGTAACGTAGGTTTATTAGGTTCTTTTATTTTCACCTTCATTTCGTCGAAGCCTTCACCATAGACACCAATAACGCTCGATTGCGATACAAAGGCGTTAGGATCAATCATCTTGATGAGACGGAAAATATAAACGCTTTCGTTCTTTTTGGCCAGAATACACAGCACCTTACTCTTCTTGCCCGTATACCATCCGTGTCCATCAAGAATGGTGACGCCATGATTCATCTCTGTTCCGATAGCGTTGGCTATCTCCTGCCATTTCTGTGAGAAAATCATAAACTGCACAGACTGACGACGTGCGTTCATGACGTAGTCGAGCACATAGTTCTCCATTGCCATCACACAGAAACCAAACATGACTTTATGAGCACGCTCCAGATAGGTGCCAAACTGTGGGAAGAACATACATGAGCCAATGATGCAGAAGTCGGCAGCAATGAGCACAGAGCCCAGCGAAACGTTGCTGTGATACTTGTTGACGGAGGCAGCAATGATGTCCGTACCACCTGTAGAACCATTGTTCATGAAGACGGTAGCCAGTGCAACACCCGTCAGCACACAGCCTATAATCATCGACATAAAGTCCTGTCCCTCTCCCATCAATTTGAAAGGCAGTCCATTCTCCTGCTTGGGAATGATTTCTTGGGCGAACATCAGCATGAAATAGAGCGTAAAGATGGCGAAGATAGTCTTCATTAGGAATTTCCATCCCAATATCTTCAGTGCCACAACAAGCAGTATGCCATTGATAATGATATAGGTGTTCTCCAGGTGGAATCCTGTGGCATAATAGATGATAGCCGAGAGACCCGTTACGCCTCCTGCCACAATCTGATAGGGCATCAGAAAGACGGTAAAGGCGATAGTGTAAATAGCGAGGCCAAGGGCTATGAAAAGATAGTCCTTGGTCTCGTTAAGGATCATTTTATGATTCAGTGTCATTTACTTCTTAAACACGATGTTCACCATACGCTTAGGGACGATGATAACCTTCAAGATTTCTCCCTCGATATACTTCGCAGAGCGTTCGTCAGCCTTCACAGCGGCCTCGATGGTGGCATTGTCAGCATCAGCGGGGAACTCCATATCGAAGCGTGTCTTACCATTGAAGGCGACACCCAGTTTGACGCTGTTCTCGACGAGGTATTCCTCGTTCCATTCAGGCCATTTAGCATCGCAGACACTACCCTGCTCGCCCAGAGCCTCCCACAGCTCTTCAGCGATATGGGGAGCAAACGGAGCGATGAGGGTGACCAGTATGCGAAGGACGTCACGGTTTTTACACTTCTGCTGAGCCAACTCGTTGACGCAAATCATAAAGGCTGAGATAGAGGTGTTGTACGAGAATACCTCAATGTCCTGTGTCACCTTCTTGATGAGCTTGTGGACACTCTTCAAAGCCTCCTTCGTGGGTTGGTGGTAATCGATTAGAAGCTTGCCTTCAGGGTTCTCACGACTATTGCCATAGAACAATGCCCAGAACTTCTTCAGGAAGCGGTGACAACCATCAATACCATTGGTGTCCCAAGGCTTCGACTGCTCCACAGGACCCAGGAACATCTCGTAGAGACGCAGGGTGTCAGCACCATACTTCTCGACGATCATATCCGGATTCACCACGTTGAACATCGACTTCGACATCTTCTCAACTGCCCAGCCACAGACATATTTACCATCTTCGAGAATGAACTCAGCATTGTTGTATTCTGGGCGCCAAGCCTTGAAAGCCTCAACGTCGAGCACGTCAGCACTGACGATATTCACGTCCACGTGGATAGGCGTTGTGGTGTACTTGTCCTTCAGGCCGAAGCTGACGAACTTACCCTTGTCTGCTCCCTCGTCCTCAATACGATACACGAAGTTCGAGCGACCCTGAATCATACCCTGATTAACGAGTTTTTTGAAGGGCTCGTCCTCGCAGGAATAGCCTGAGTCATAAAGGAACTTGTTCCAGAAACGCGAGTAGATCAAGTGACCTGTGGCGTGCTCAGTACCACCCACATAGAGGTCTACATTGCGCCAGTATTCGTCAGCATCACGACTCACAAGGGCCTTCTCGTTCTTGGGGTCCATATAGCGCAGATAGTAGGCTGATGAGCCAGCAAAGCCAGGCATGGTGTTCAGCTCCAAGGGGAAGACGCTCTTGTTGTCGATCAGCGACTTATCTACTACCTTGTCCGTCTTCGTATCCCACGCCCATTTCTTGGCACGTCCCAATGGTGGTTCACCCGTCTCTGTGGGCTTGTACTCGTCGATTTCAGGCAACTCCAAAGGCAGACATTCCTTGGGAATCATATAGGGCATATCGTCCTTGTAGTACACAGGGAACGGCTCGCCCCAATAGCGCTGACGAGAGAAGATAGCGTCGCGCAGACGATAGTTCACCTTCACACGACCCAAACCTTGCTCTGTAACGAACTTCTTGGTAGCAGCAATAGCCTCCTTGACTGTCAAACCATTGAGAGAGATTTTATCAGATGCAGAATTCATCATTATTCCTTCTTTTGCATCATAACTCTCTTCTGATACGTCTGCACCCTCAATCAGCGGAATGATGGGTAGGTTGAAGTGCTTGGCGAAGGCGTAGTCACGAGAGTCGTGAGCAGGCACAGCCATAATGGCGCCTGTACCATAGCCAGCCAGGACGTATTCTGAAATCCAGATTGGGATGGGTTTCTCTGTAAACGGATTGATGGCATAGCTACCTGAGAACACACCAGTTACTTTGTGGTCCATCTGACGATCACGCTCTGTGCGCTTCTTCACATAGTCGAGGTACTTTTCTACCTCTTCCTTCTGCTCAGGAGTGGTCAATTCAGCAACGAGCTCTGATTCAGGTGCCAGTACCATAAACGTCACACCAAACATCGTATCAGCACGCGTGGTGAAAATGGTGAAGGACTTAACCCCTTCCAAACCTCCCCGAGGGGAGGCTTTATCAATGTCCCCCTCGGGGGACGATAGGGGGGGCGCTACCTTAAATTCAACTTCTGTTCCTTCGCTTCTGCCAATCCAGTTGCGCTGAGTTTCCTTCAGCGAGTCTGTCCAGTCAATCTCCTCGAGACCATCGAGCAGACGCTGAGCATAAGCGCTGACACGCAGACACCACTGGCGCATCTTCTTCTGCACCACAGGATAGCCGCCACGAACGCTGACGCCATCTACGACCTCGTCGTTTGCCAGCACAGTACCCAGCTTTGGACACCAGTTCACCATCGTATCAGCCAGATAGGCAATACGATAGTTCATCAGCACTTCCTGCTTCTTTTTCTCAGAGAAGCCAGCCCAGTCGGAGGCTGTAAAGTGCAGCTCCTCAGTTCCGAGTGCATTACAGTTCTCAGTACCCATCAGCTCGAAGTGTTCAATGAGCTTGATGGTGGGCTGAGCCTTGTGCGAGCTGAGGCTATAGTAGCTCTTAAACATGCGCTGGAAAGCCCACTGCGTCCATTTGTAGTAGATGGGGTCACAGGTGCGGACTTCGCGTTCCCAGTCGAACGAGAAACCAATCTTATCCAACTGTGAACGATAGCGGTCGATGTTCTCGAACGTGGTCTTTTCAGGATGCTGGCCTGTCTGGATGGCATACTGCTCAGCAGGCAGACCATAGGCGTCGTAACCCATGGGGTTCAATACGTTGTAGCCCTGCTGACGCTTGTAGCGGGCATAGATGTCTGAGGCGATATATCCCAGAGGATGACCTACGTGCAAACCAGCTCCGCTAGGGTAGGGGAACATGTTCAGCACGTAGAACTTCTTCTTCGTGGGATCTTCTGTTACTCGATAGGTTTTCATCTCAACCCATCGTTTCTGCCATTTCTGTTCAATGTCTCTAAAATTGTATTCCATATTTCATTTGTATTGTTGTATCTTTTAAGCGTGCAAAGATACAACTAATCTTTCAGATTACCAACGGAAATTCTACTTTTTTATCACTTTGATAGTTCTGCGACTCTTCGTTCTCACGATGTTGAGGCCTCGCTGCATCTTCTCCAAACGTCGTCCGTCAGGCGAATAGATGGCCTCTGGCTCATCGTTCTGAACATCTTCAAACAGGTCTTCAATATCTGTTGTCGAATAGTTATCGTAGCTGAATGCTATATCCTTCTTGTCACCCCAGATGTATTCTTCCAAACCAGGATAGTCGATGAACGGGTTACGATTGTTCTGAATGCCGTAGACAGTGTTGTTACGATTGATTTCCTTCTCGCTGACAGGGTCTTGCTTAGCCCATTTCAGTAACATGTTCAGCGCCCAATCTGACAGGCCCGGATAGGTCTTACCATCAAGCATAGGACAGTTCCACGAGGTAATCTGCTTTGTAGCACCATTACCGTTTACCTTATAGGTTTCATAGGCTGTAACCATGTAGAAGTAAGTGCGGGCAAAGTCGCCTTTGTACTCGTCGTTGGGTTCAAAGACCTTGCCACTATAGCCAAGATCACTTTTAGCGCTGCCCCATTTGGAAAATTCATTAGCAGATGATTTATAACCAGGACCCACTTCGCCAAACGGATCATTACCACGCTGTCCATTTACCCAACCATCAGTAGGGTAGAGGTGGAACAGGTCGGTGTACATAGGGTATTCGTCATTAAACCAGCTTTTGGGAAATGAATGCTCACGATTATACACGTCGCCTTCTTTACTATAGCTTCCAGCCTGGTCAGTACCAAACGTAAACTCTTTTTTGTTCGAATACATATCCCACACCTTGCCATTGGGTTTGGCATCTGTCTTTTTAAAGTCATCCCATAATTGCTTGTAGGTTCGTTGTGTGTGAGGATTAATCACAGCACACAACGCCGTTTTCAACTCTGCGCCCTTCTTGCCGTCTGCATTCTGGTAATAAGTGCCAGAATTGTTGGGACCTTGGGCAAAACAGTTGGTGCTTGCAAACGCAAACAGCACCACTGTCGTCATGAATAGTCTATTGAGTTTCATTATCGTATAGTTTTAATGATTTACTTTGATAGTTTCCAAAAATCCAGGTCGACGTCCGCTTCGACTTCTTTCTCCACTTCGTCAGGCAGGTTACAGAAAAAGTCAATGCCTGTACGCTTCTCCAGTTCGTCGATACTGATAGCATATATACTCAGATCGGCAACAGACTGGGTCGTGGGTAAGTGTTCCGTCCAGAATGCCAAAGCGTGATAGGTGTCTGTCGCCTTGTTGTAGTGCAACAGTGCCATATAGAAGTATTTGGGCACTATCAGCTCATGGGCGTGTCCGTCACCTCCTACGCATTTTTCAGCATAGATGCCAGCCTCAGGCGTTCCTGTGAGGTTCACATCGCTGATGGTTGCTGCCTTGACGATGTACAGCGTGTCGCAATGGGCATTGGTCTTGGTATCGTCAGTGGCATAGTTGCGCACCTCCTCCTCTAAGCGTCCCCAAAGTCCGCTGTTGTGCGACTGATACTGTGGTTGCATGTTGGTCAAGTAGAACGTCTGCTTGTTTTGTTCCTCACTACACAAGCGGTCAGCTGAAGGACAGAGGTGTCCCCGTGAAAAACCACTGTTCTTGTAGTCTTCCAACTTGGGTGTGACAGCCACATCGTCATCTTCATAGAAGTTTTTATTACGATCCGTCGTCGACAATGTGTTGCCTTCGTGCAACTGATAGCACGTCCAGCGATTGGCCACCTTCGCGTTGTCCCATTCTACGGAGTAGGTGATGCCGAAGTCGGCAGTCTTCTTGACGAGAATCTGGTTCTTCGTCTCTGCACCTGCCTTAGTTGACGACAGGTTCGTGTAGCTCACCTGTGGATACTCCAGTCGCCAGGCTTCCGTATAGTCAGTCATTGAGACCACTCTCCAGTTGGCGTTGGCATTGGTATCCTCCAGATAATCGATCTTGGTCATCTGCGAGAACAGGTAGTCGACGGATGTCGTCGCGTTCTTCTTATACACCTTCATACCGATGCCAGGCAGATAGGTCACGTGGCTCAGTTCGTCGAAGTCGTATTCAATCGGATCGCCTCCTGAACGCAGGTAAATCTTCATGCCGTGCGTCTTGCCATCGTCAGGAACGGTAGCAGGCTGTTTCGTGATAACATTCTGTGCGCTAATGGTTAGCGACATCATGAGCAGCACCACAATGGTCATGAATGTGTTCAGTGGGCTGAGTGGGTCGAAGTCGAAGCCTGGTGCAGCAGCACCACCAGCATCACCAGGAATGGGGTCTTCAATCGTGATATTCAAACCTCCACTACTCGTGTCAACAATAGAACCTGCCAACAGCTTTTGGGGTTTCATATCCAGTATTTCGACTACTGGACTGATGTAATTCTTCTTTTTCATAGTCGTCATAGTCGTTTACTGAATAATAATTTTCTTACCATTAACAATATAGAGACCCTTGCCTGGGTTCTGAACCTTGCGGCCCTGCAGGTCGTAGACGTCGTTTCTGACATCATCCATCATACTTCTTACCTCTGCTATGCCCGTTGCATCGCCTTCAATGGCCATGCTGGGTGCAGGCGTGCCGTTCAGCATTTCGATATAGGCACGCATACCTTTCAGCTGTCTGTGCTCGTAGTCTTGCGGATAGGCCAGCTTTCCATCCGTCGTTATGAACATGTGATGCTTGTCTGTGCTCAGGTTGTAAGGACCGTATGTTCCATTAAAATAGTAGTCGCCACCCTTGTTGACGGATGATGCGTGCATGCTGCTCAGCGTCACGTCGCTATAAACAGGATTTACAATGTCTTCCATAGGTTTCACCAAGTAGGGTATTCCTGCACGCATCTCGTCAGTCTTGGTAAACTGCATCGTTTTGCCGTCCAGACTGCTGTACTCGCGAATCTCACCTTCGAACGACGGGATGTCGAAGGGCACCACGAAGGTGTTCCAGTAATCCTTGCTCAGCGTACGCTTCAGGCGTATGGTAGCGTGCTCGACGTCGCTGGAAGGACTGACGAAGTCTTGGTCTTCGTCGACTACATAGACGACGGGCTTGATGTCGCTGTAATATATAGGTGCCACCCTCGTGTCAGCACCAGGGTCGGCACAGTCGAGGACGATACCTGACACGTCGACCAACTGTTGGTATTCAAATTTGTTGGCTACCAGTTCTGTATTGAACGGATTCTCTATCGAGGCGTTCCTGCCTACGCGGATGTTGCTGGCCACCACCCAGTCGCCTACATTCTTCGAGAAGTCGAAGATGCCTTCTCCGTCAGGTGTGATAACGGTGGGCTGTGTGTCTGGCTCTGTCACGGGGGCAGCCAGTGCCAGGAAGTCGGTAGTAGTGTTGTCTGTTGCCACGAGTTTCAGTAGGCTATAGCCTGCCTCCGCCTGCTGCTTCTTGCCGACTATCCAGCCTGCTACGTGCTGGTTGTGGGCTGGGACAGGGTTGAATGTCGCTTTTCCGTCGAAGTCCAGACAGAGTGTACCACTTTTATCGCGCAGATAAAGCTGCTTTCCGTCTTGTCCGTGCAGTACGCGAGCGTTGTCGTCATCTGCCAGGAAGAGGCGAACCTCTGTGTCGTTGTCCAGTGCCTTGAAGGCAGCAATGCCGTTGACGGTAATGCCCTGCGTATAGGTCTTCGTCACTACCTCGCTCTGCATTTCTCCCACATAGGCAACGGCCTTGACGGTAGTGGTGCCGTGAATGGGTATACTGGTTGTCAGCAAGGCTTCCGTACCGTTTGTGCTTGATGGTGTCGAGCCGTCTGTCGTGTAATACGCTGTCGTGTAGTTTACTGGTGTCAGCGTGACGTGCTTGCTGGCAGGATCCTCCGTTGTCTGTGGGAAGAACGTGAAGTCGTCAGGCAGTGTGGGTGCAGGGATGGTAGTGAGGGTACGTACCACCACGTCGTCCAGGAAACCACGCTTGCCAGTAAAGGTCAGTTGCAGCGAGGCGCTTTTGTCTGTCACTTTGATAAGCACCGTGTAGTCGTTCCACTCTTCGTTTACCAGTTCCACAATGTTGTAGTCGCCTGATACGATTGTAAAGCCATCGTTGGTTAATACGTTCAACGAGTTTTTGTTGCTGTCGCCCCAACCTGCTGCACTGAAGGTCAGCAAGACATAATTAACATCACCCACAGAAAACGTTGGCGATGTTAATGTGCCACTGGCACTGGTGGTTCCGAACTTGAGGCATTGACTGGCTCCACCACAGCTGGTGGCCGTCCATCCTTCTTTGTCGTACTTGATGTTAGAAGATGCGATGTTTCCTGAGAATTTTCCATCGCGTCCTCCTGTTCCGCTCGTTTGGTCGAACGTTTCCTGGAACACAATGGTGTTCGGATCGTCGTCAGCCCACGCTGTCAGATGGCTGAACATCAGACAGCATAGCATTAGAATGAATAGTTGTAGTTGTTTCATACGCTATAAATTTTTATTGGTAATTTGCTGCAAAGATAGTGAAAATCGAGAGAAACGCAAAATAAATTTCTATTTATTTTCATTTCTGAGGCTGGTATCCATTGTATTATGAGACTCTTCACTTACAGATAAGAGAATCGACAAGGATGATTACGAATTGTTAACGTAAAGGAAATTATTTAACAAAGCGACTCGTGAGAATCGCGCGAAATCCATCAACTCCTACTTCGCTCGCGTATGGCGAAAATATGACCGTTTTCTATTCTTTTGATAATCAGCGGGTTATAAAACAGCCCCTATTTTTGGCTCTCGAAAAAGCCCAAAACAGCCCGTTTTTCATGCCTTTTTACCAAGAGTAACACGGCTTCTCGCTCCGAGTAACACGGCTTCTTGCTCCGAGCAAACCTACCTTTTGCTCCGAGCAAGCCCCCTTGATGTTCATACCACCCCCTTTTCACCCCCGTTTCGCACCTACTGCTTGTCTATTTCACCTACTTCGGAAGTGTTAAATTTCAGCAACTTTTTCTTACATCTTTTCGTCAGATCATTTTTTCCTTTTAATATTTATTCAAACTCCTCGAAAAAAATTCCCCCAAAAATTTTCCACCTTTCATTTTTTTTCCCTATCTTTGCAGCACAAAACATTTATTATTAACTAACAAAAAAAAAAAACGCTTATGAAACAAATTTTACGCTATTCGTTAGTGGCCCTTATGGCTATGGTATTTGGAAATGTGATGGCTGATGAGGTAACTCTGAAGTATTCTGGTTCTACGACAACAAACATGAAAGCAGATGGCTCTAATGAGGCTGCTAGTGTAGGACTGGATGAAAATGAATGGTCTGTTGTTGCTGATAAAGGCAAAGCTTCAAATGCTCCTGGTTTGAATAAAGCTGGTGATATTCGCTTGTATTGGAATGCAGATGGTAGTAATACGATTACAGTTAAATCTCTTACAAATGCTACCATTAGTACGATAGCTATTACATTTACCGGAGATGCTTATAATAATGCTTCCGTAACGGTAGATGGCAATGCAGTAACAGGTTCAAATGGTGTGTATAACATTAATAGCACTTCTTTTGTTTTAGGAAATGCTAATACATCAAATGCACAGGTTCGTATTTCACAAATTGTGATTACATATTCTGGTGGTACTCCTGTTTCTGTTCTGCCTCCAAAGTTCAGTGTAGAAGGTGGTATGTATTTTGAGCCTCAGACAGTAGCTCTGTCTTGCGAAACTGAGGGTGCAAAGATTCTGTATACCATTCCTGCAGGCGAAGATCCCGTTTATACAGATGATCAAAACTATACGGGTGTGTTCTATGATGGCAATCCTCTGAACATTACAAGGACCACAACTATCAAGGCTATGGCTGTGAAGGATGGCAAGACCAGCACCATCGTAACTGCAACCTATACGATAGTGTCTGTTGAACACGCAGGAACAGAAGCAGACCCCTACACAGTGGCTGACGCTCTGGCTCTGATAGACGCTTTGGCAAATGGTGCTACAACTACTGAGAAATATTTTGTAAAGGGTGTTATTGTTGGCGAGCCAAGCATTCAGAAGAAGGAAGATGGCTCATTCTATGGCAATGCTAATTTTGATATTGCTGCTGAGGCTGGTGGAACTACCAAGCTTACTTGTTATCGTCTCAAGGGCTTAGATAATGCCGACATTGATTCTGAGGATTATATTAAGGAAGGCGACGAAGTTGTTGTAACAGGTCAGCTTCAGAAATTTGTAAGCAATGAGGTCGTAACACCTGAAGTCAAGAACGGAAACATCTGTTCTATCAAATCTGGCACAACAGGCATCAGCACAGCTAAGGTTGAGCAGAAGAACGGTGCTATCTACAACGTAGCAGGCCAGATGGTAACTGAGAGCTACAAGGGTCTGGTTATTAAGAATGGTAAAAAGTTCGTGATTAAGTGAGAATAAAGTTGAGCTTGCTCAAACTTTATCGAACGTGAACGAACTGAACACCGTTCAAGTTCGTGAATAAGTAATCACACAAACATTTTAATAAATAAAGAGCGAAACTCTTGGAAGTTTCGCTCTTTTTTCATAACTTTGCAGCATAAATCATCAATTCATTATTAACTAACAAAACAAAAAATGCTTATGAAACAAATTTTACGCTATTCGTTAGTGGCCCTCTTGGCTATGATTGGCATGAACATCAGTGCACAGGAAGTCACGATTGATTTCTCAGGTTCTGAAGATGTTTGGGGAATTGGTACAACAAAGTTGGTTGAAACAAAGTCATTTACTTACAATGGTATTACTATTAAATTGACAGGTACCGAAGGAAATGGTTATCGTTGGTATGATACTGGCAATATCATTCTGGGTAAACAAGGAGCAACTTTAGAGTTTCCTGCTTTTAATTTCGACGTTTCACGTATTGATATTGAAGGAACCTCTGGTGCTAGTGCAGCTGTAAAACAGAATATTTTTGTAAGTGATGAGGCTGTAAGTACTGAAACGACAGGTGCTAAAAATGTAACGAATCAGTATAATATTGCTGAAGGAAAACAAGCAGCAGGAACCATTTATACGCTGAAAGTGACTAGTAACCACAACACGCAGATTACCAAGATTATGATTTACAAGAAAGGTTCTTCAGCTAAGGACCAGGCAGGTATTTCATGGTCTAAGGCATCACAAACTGTAACTATTGGTGCTGATGACAACATTTTCCCGACCTTGACTAACCCTCATAATCTGACAGTTTCTTATACCAGTTCCAAAGAAGAAGTTGCCACAATTAATGCTAATGGTGATATTACGCTTGTCGGAGCAGGCACAACAACTATTTCTGCTATTTTCGAAGGTAATGATACATATGAGGCTTCAACAGTTACATATAGCTTGACCGTTAAGAAAGCTATAGATCCTAATGAAAAAGGACAGGTAAACAATCCTTATACGGTAGCAGAGGCACTTGAGGCTATTAATGCTCTTGATAACGGAGCAACAACGTCTGATAAGTTCTATGTAAAGGGTTTCGTGGTTGGTACTCCTGACATTCAGAAAAAGGAAGATGGTACCTTCTATGGTAACGCTAACTTTGATATTGCTGACACTAAGGGTGGAAGCAGCAAGTTGACTTGCTATCGTCTGAAAGGTTTGGACAATGCAAATATTGAGTCTGAGAGCTATATCAAAGAGAATGATGAACTTGTTGTAATGGGGCAACTTCAGAAATATGTGAAAAATGAGGAAGTAACACCTGAAGTCAAGAATGGTTACATTTATTCTATTAATGGTTCTTCTGGCATCAACAACATCATTGCTGATCAGTTGAAGAACGGTGCCGTTTACAACGTAGCTGGCCAGATGGTAACAGACAGTTACAAGGGTTTGGTGATTAAGAACGGCAAAAAGTTTATCCAAAAGTAATCACAAATACAACTTAATTAATAAAAGAGCGGAACTTTTGGGAGTTTCGCTCTTTTTTTGTACCTTTGCAGCTGTTATGGCAAAGAAAGATGGCGAGCTGACACCAATGATGAAGCAATTCTTCGACTTCAAGGCAAAATACCCTGAGGCCTTATTGCTGTTTCGTTGTGGCGACTTCTACGAAACGTACTGCGAAGACGCCGTTATTGCCTCGCGCATCCTGGGCATTACGCTGACTCATCGAAACAATGGTTACAATAAGGGCGACGAGATGGCGGGATTCCCCCATCATGCGTTGGATACCTACTTGCCTAAGTTGATTCGTGCTGGCAAACGTGTGGCCATCTGCGACCAGTTGGAAGACCCCAAACTGACGAAGAAACTCGTCAAGCGAGGCATTACGGAACTGGTGACGCCTGGTGTGGCGATGCAAGATACCGTGTTGAACTACAAGGAGAACAACTTCCTGGCAGCAGTGCATTTTGGCAAGGGTTCGTGTGGCGTGGCCTTCCTCGATATCTCGACGGGTGAGTTCCTGACGGGCGAGGGAACCTACGACTATGTAGAAAAACTCATTGGTAACTTCCAACCCAAGGAGGTGCTCTACGACAGGGGTCGCAAGCACGACTTCGAGCGCTACTTTGGCAATCGTCTCGTTACCTTTGAACTCGACGACTGGGTGTTTACCGAGCAGACGGCCCATCAGAAGCTCTACAAGCACTTTAACGTCAAATCGCTGAAGGGTTTTGGCATTGACCATCTGAAGAGTGGAGTCATTGCCGCTGGTGCCATTCTGCAATATCTGGAACAAACCCTGCATACGCAGATAGCCCATATCACCAGCATATCTCGCATTGAGGAAGAGCGCTATGTGCGTCTCGATAAGTTCACCATCCGTTCGTTGGAGTTGATTGCCCCTATGCAGGACGATGGTAAGTCGCTATTGGACGTTATCGACCATACGGTGACGCCTATGGGTGGTCGTTTGTTGCGTCGCTGGCTTGTCTTCCCACTAAAAGACGAGAAGCCCATCAACGAACGTCTGGATATCGTGGAGTACTACTATCGCGAACCCGATTTCCGCCAATGCATTGATGACCAATTGCATCGTATGGGCGACTTGGAGCGCATCATCTCGAAGGTTGCTGTGGGTCGTGTATCGCCTCGTGAGGTCGTGCAGCTGAAGATGGCCTTGCAGGCTATCCAACCCATCAAGACAGCGTGTCTCTATGCCAACAACGACGTGCTGAAGAGGGTAGGGGAGCAGTTGAACCTCTGTGAGTCGATTCGCGACAGGATTGAACGCGAGATTCAGAACGACCCGCCTCAGCTTGTTGCCAAAGGTGGCGTCATTCGCAATGGTGTCAACGACGAGCTCGACGAGTTGCGCCATATTGCCTATTCAGGCAAGGACTACTTGTTGCAGATTCAGGATCGTGAAGCTCAGGAGACGGGTATTGCGTCGCTGAAGGTGGGCTATAACAACGTATTTGGCTATTACCTGGAGGTTCGCAACACGTATAAAGACAAGGTACCTCAGGAGTGGGTTCGCAAGCAGACGTTGGCGCAGGCTGAGCGTTATATCACGCAGGAATTGAAGGAGTACGAAGAGAAGATTCTGGGTGCAGAGGATAAGATTCTCTCGCTGGAAGCCCAACTCTTCAACGACCTCGTATTGGCCCTGCAGGAGTTCATTCCGCAGATTCAAATCAATGCCAACGTGCTGGCGCATCTTGACTGCTTGCTCAGTGCTGCGAAGACAGCAGAGGAAAACCACTACGTGCGTCCAATGGTTTCCCCATCGGATGTGATTGACATCAAGCAGGGGCGCCATCCTGTTATCGAGACGCAGTTGCCCATTGGCGAGCATTATGTGCCTAACGATATCCTTCTGGACAGCGAGCGCCAACAGATTATCATCATCACAGGTCCTAATATGGCTGGTAAATCGGCCCTGTTGCGTCAAACGGCACTCATCGTGCTGATGGCCCAGATAGGTAGTTTCGTGCCTGCAGAGAGCGCCCAAATTGGTCTGGTGGATAAGATTTTCACGAGGGTAGGGGCCTCAGACAATATTTCCCTGGGTGAATCGACTTTCATGGTGGAAATGACGGAGGCAGCTAATATATTGAATAATGTGACGCCTCGTTCGTTGGTGCTCTTCGACGAGCTGGGAAGAGGCACCAGTACTTACGACGGTATCTCCATCGCTTGGGCCATCGTTGAATATCTGCACGAACATCCTAAGGCTCAGGCTCGTACGCTGTTTGCTACGCACTACCATGAGCTGAACGAGATGGAGAAGAATTTTTCGCGCATCAAGAACTACAACGTCTCAGTCAAGGAGGTAGAGGGAAAAGTCATCTTCTTGCGTAAGTTGGAACGTGGAGGTTCTGAGCACTCGTTTGGTATCCACGTGGCAGAAATATCGGGTATGCCTAAGAGCATCGTCAAGCGCGCCAACGTCATCCTGAAGCAGTTAGAGGCTGATAACGCCTCTGTGGGTGCCGTTGGCAAGCCCACAGCTGAAATCGCAGCCTCTCGTGAAGGTATGCAGCTGTCGTTCTTCCAGTTGGACGACCCCGTACTTTGTCAGGTGCGCGACGAAATCCTTGGCCTCGACGTCAACAACCTCACGCCCCTCGAAGCCCTTAACAAGCTTAACGACATCAAAAAAATCGTCTCAGGGAAATGAGGCGATTGTCAATATTCCGATATTCCGTAATTCCGTTATACCGATTGTTTCTTAGCCCTTATCATGCACCAGGCGCCAATAAGGATGAAAGGAATGCTCAGAATCTGTCCCATATCGAGCGGCAATGAGGCTTCGAAAGCTTCCTGAAGCTCTTTGGTGTATTCGATGAAGAAGCGGAACGTAAAGATATAGAACAGGCAGAAACCAAAATACCAGCCCGTACCAATCTTCTCAGGCATCCGTTTGTGCAGTGCCCACATGATGAAGAACAGAACGGCGTAGGCGATGGCTTCGTACAGCTGTCCAGGATGACGAGGCAACATGTCGACCTTCTCGAAAACAAAGGCCCAGGGCACATCCGTCACCTTACCAATAATCTCTGAATTCATCAGGTTGCCCAAACGGATGAAGCAGGCTGTCGTTCCTGTAGCAATGGCGATATTGTCCAACACACGCCAGATGCTGAGCTTGGTGCTCTTCACATAAAGCCACAGGGCAATAATCAGTCCTAGTGTACCACCATGAGACGCAAGTCCCTGATAACCAATGAATGCAGTAGCACCATCAGTCATCCGAAATAGCCAATTGTCTGCGAAGTTCATGTTACCATCTACAAACTTAATGGGTAGAGTCATCTCCACAAAGCCCTTGAAGGATGTCAGGAAATAATCTGGCTCGTAGAAGATACAATGACCCAAGCGAGCACCCAACAGAATGCCGATGAAACAATAGATGAACAGCGGGTCGAAGAGTTCGTCCTTGATTTTCTGCTCCTTATAGAGGCGCTTTACGATGAAGTAAGCGAGTGCCAAGCCAATCAGCCAACACAATCCGTACCAGCGGAACGGGCCAAAGCCAGCATTCGGATTCCAAGTGATATATCCTAACAAACCTACCATACCTACCTTAACCTACAATACGAAGTTAGACATTGAATCTGAAATGCATGATGTCGCCATCCTGCACGACATACTCCTTGCCCTCAATGCCCATCTTGCCTGCCTCACGGACTGCAGCTTCTGAGCCATACTGGATATAGTCGTCGTACTTGATGACCTCAGCACGGATAAAGCCTTTTTCGAAGTCAGTATGGATGACGCCAGCACACTGAGGTGCCTTCCAGCCCTTCTTATAGGTCCAGGCCTTGACTTCCATCTCACCAGCAGTAATGAAGGTCTCGAGGTTCAGCAGGGCGTAAGCTTTCTTGATGAGGCGATTGACACCACTTTCCTCCAAGCCCAGTTCCTCCAAGAATAGCTGCTTGTCCTCGTAGCTTTCGAGTTCTGCAATATCCTCTTCTGTCTTGGCAGCAATGACCATCGACTCAGCGCCCTCTTCCTGAGCCAGCGCTTCGACCTTTTTCGTGAAGTCGTTACCAGTCTTGGCGTCAGCTTCACCCACGTTGCAGACATACAATACGGGCTTAGCTGTCAACAGGAACAGGTTACGGGCACAGTCCTGCTCGTCCTTCGTCTCGAACTCAACGATACGGGCGTTCTTGCCTTGCTCCAACACTTCTTTATAGGCCTTCAGCACAGCGACTTCTATCTTCGCTTCCTTATTGCCTGCAGCGGCAGCCTTTTCCGTTTTAGCCAGACGACTCTCAATGGTCTCGAGGTCCTTGAGTTGCAGCTCTGTATCGATGATTTCCTTATCGCGAATGGGGTCTATCGTACCATCCACATGAGTGATATTATCGTCCTCGAAACAGCGCAGCACATGGATAATGGCATCCGTCTCGCGAATGTTGCCCAAGAACTTATTACCTAATCCTTCACCCTTTGACGCACCTTTTACGAGGCCTGCAATATCTACGATTTCGCACGTGGCAGGAACAATACGACCAGGATGAACCAGCTCTGCGAGTTTCGTCAGACGCTCGTCAGGGACAGTAATTACACCCACATTGGGCTCAATAGTACAAAAAGGAAAATTCGCTGCCTGGGCTTTTGCACTTGACAGGCAGTTGAACAAAGTAGACTTACCCACGTTGGGCAGTCCCACAATACCACATTTTAATGACATCTTTTCTTATAAACGTTTATTTCTGGGTGCAAAGTTAGTGCAAACTGAGCGAAAAACCAAATTTTATTTGAGTTTTTCCGAAGTGCAGCCTAACTTCGGCGATGAAATCGCCAAAGGTACAAAGAAAAAGTGAGCTAACTTTTGGTTGGCTCACTTTTATGCTTACTCCTCTACCGAGAAGTCGTCTTTACCTACTCCGCAAATGGGGCATACCCAGTCTTCAGGAATGTCTTCAAAGGCTGTGCCTGGAGCGATGCCGCTATCGGGATCGCCTACCTCGGGGTCATAAACATAACCACAGGTGTCGCAAATGTACTTTTTCATAAGCTTAATCATTTTGTTTTGTTAGTAATAGAGTATTTATTTTCTCAACGATTGTTTCTGGTTTTATCTGATTCAGGCAGGCATAGTCGCCACGTTTGCAGGGCTTCTGTCCAAAGATGCTGCATGGACGACAGTCGAGATCAACCTGAATGGCGTTGTCCTTCGATTGGTTCCAACCCATGAAGCCAGCCAAAGGATGTGTGGCTCCCCAGACGCTGACAACAGGGATGCCAGTCAACGAAGCCAGGTGCATATTAGCTGAATCCATCGAAAGCATCACTTCAAGATGGCTCATGAGCACAAGTTCTTCTTGTATGGAATTAATGTGATGTCCGACATAAGTGCAGGCAGGAAATTCCTGACACCATTCTGTAAAGTATTTGTCTTCTTGCTCTCCGCGTCCAAAGAGGAAGATGCGGGCCTTGGGATGTTGCAGGGTAAGTTGTTTAATCACTTCGTGCATCAGGTGGGTAGGATAAATCTTACCCTCATGGGCAGCAAAAGGTGCAATGCCAATCCATTGCTCACCAGTGTTCTTGACATTTACTGTTGCTGGCAACACGCTGAGGTCGCCACCTCCAGGAGGAAAAATGCTGGTGAACTGGATATTGATAGAGTATCCCAAGCGCTCGAATACTTCCACATAGTTTTGGAAGGTGGTTGGCTGTTGGGAGAGCTGTCTGTTATCGATGGACGTCAGTTTGCGACGTCCTTTACGATGTTTATTGATATGCGCCACCTTGCAGTTGGCCATATTAAAACGCATACGTAAGAATTCAGAACGTAGCACGCTATGGAGGTCGGCAATGGCAGTAAACTGTTTGGCAGTCAGCCTGCGATAGAGGGCATTGAGTCCTCTGATTCCTCGATATTCGCCTTTCAAGTCTGCCCCCATGAAACCAACGTTTGGAGCCAAATCCTCAAACAGAGGGCGTGCCATGTTCCTGCTTAACACGGTAATGCGGATGTCTGGATGCTGTTTGGCCAATGAATACACCACAGGCACAGCCATCGCAACATCGCCCAAAGCAGAGAAACGAATGACGAGAATATGCTCTTTCTTCACTTTTTTACCTTTTTACTTTTTATAAAGTATCGGATTGGTAGCGGGGTCGTTATACATCTTCATCTGGCGATATACCTTCATGTATTTTCGTCCTGCCTCGATATCCTCCAGCAACTGGTCGATAGCTGTCGAGAGGTCGATTTGCTGCTCTTTCAGCACCTCGAGCTTAGCCTGACATTTCTGTATATGAGCCTCATCGGCATCCTTACGTTCTGTCTGTTCCTGCATGTGCCATATCTTCAGGGCAAGAATGCTCAGACGATCTACAGCCCAGGCGGGACTCTCTGTATTCAGACGAGCCTCTGGCAAGGGCTTCACCTTGCAATAGGCCTGACGGAAATAAGAATCGATTTCTTCTACCAAGTCCGTGCGGTCCTGATTCGAACGGTCGATGCGTCGTTTCAATCCTAAAGCTTCGACTGGGTCGATGTGCGGATCGCGGATAATATCTTCCAAGTGCCACTGAACAGTGTCTATCCAGCACTTTAGATAGAGGCTGTGCTCGATGGAGCCTGTCTCGTAGGGGTTGTTGATGGGAGTATCTACATGGTCCTTCAGGTGATAATCGCGTATCGCCTGCTGAAAAATCTGATTTGCTTGTTGTGTAAATGTCATAGATATGTTGTTTTGTTTGCAAAGATACATAATAAAAATGAATTATGCGCGAAGAATTAAGAAATATTTCGTAATTTTGCCGCCACGATGAAGATAGTAGTAGACGATAAGATACCTTACATCCTCGAAAAGCTGGAATTATTGGCTGATGAGGTGGTTCCTTTACGAGGTTCAGAGATTAGTGCTGATGATGTAAAAGATGCAGATGCACTGATAGTACGTACCCGTACCCGTTGTGACGAAAGGCTACTCAAAGACTCTCGCGTACAGTTTGTAGCAACAGCTACGATAGGTTTTGACCATATCGATACGACCTATATGGAACAGGTTGGCATTCGATGGACCAACTGTCCTGGTTGTAATGCCGACTCTGTGGCACAATACATCGAGTGTTCTCTGTTATTGTTGGAACGCCAAAAGGGCCTCTCTCTGCATGAGTCGACGATAGGTATTGTGGGGTGTGGTCATGTGGGTTCAAGAGTTAAAGCTGTTGCAGAACGCCTGGGAATGTGCGTTCTGATATGCGACCCGCCTTTAGAACAACAGGAAACGAATAGCCAAAAGCCTATGGCCAACAGCTATGTATCGCTCGACGTCATTGAACGCGAGTCGGACGTTATCACCTTCCACGTACCTTTGACTCGCGATGGTGAGTATGCTACCATTCATATGGCTGATAATGCTTTCTTCCATCGTCTTACACGCGTACCTTATATAATAAATACCAGTCGTGGCGAGGTGGTCGACAACAATGCACTCCTTGCTGCGTTGAACGAGGGTAGGGTGCGCGATGCGGTGATTGACGTTTGGGAGCATGAGCCACAACTTAACCTCCCGTTGCTTCAGCGGGTATTTGTAGGCACTCCGCATATTGCAGGATATTCAGCAGATGGCAAGGTGAATGCTGACAATATGGTCATCGATGCGCTATGTCGCCATTTTGGTTTGCAGCACCCTGGTCTCATTAAAGCTCCGTCATTACCTGTAGACTTTCTTTATACCGGTGACCCCCTCGAACTCTATAATCCGCTGGACGATAGCCAAAAACTCAAAATGAACCCAGACAATTTTGAATTATTACGCAATAATTATCCGCTTCGACGAGAGAAAAAAGAGTGATAAAAGTGTAAAAAGAGCACTTTTTCGAGCAAAAAGTTGCACAAGTAGGGGGTGATTGTGCAAAAAAGAGTGCTTTTTTCTTAAAAATATTTGCGTAAGTCAATAAAAATGTGTTACTTTGCACCCGCTAAGCGACACTTGGTCGCAAAGTTTTCAGAAAAAGAATTCATATATTAACATTTTAAAGAAGAAAATTATGTCAGAAATTGAAAGCAAAGTAAAGGCAATTATTGTAGACAAACTCGGTGTAGATGAAGCAGAAGTAAAGGCTGAGGCTAGCTTCACAAACGACCTCGGTGCTGATTCACTGGATACCGTTGAGCTCATCATGGAGTTCGAGAAGGAGTTCGGTATCTCTATCCCCGACGATAAGGCTGAGAAGATTGGTACTGTTGGCGACGCTATCGCTTACATCGAGGAGAACGCAAAATAAAGTAAAAAGGTAAAAGTGAAGAGTGAAGAATTTGCTGCCGCCTTAACTTCACCAATTTGAAGTGCGGTAGCAAATTTTTCACTTTTTCTTTTTCATTATACCCTTAATTTATGGAATTAAAGAGAGTAGTAGTAACAGGCATGGGTGCCGTTACACCACTTGGCAATACTCCCAAGGAGACTTGGGAGGCTATGCTGGCTGGTAAGAGCGGTGCTGCCCCCATTACGCTGTTCAATCCAGAAAAATTCAAGACCCAGTTTGCCTGCGAGGTGAAGGGTCTCGATGTCAATGCCTACATCGACCGCAAAGAGGCTCGTAAAATGGACCGCTATACCCAGCTGGCCATCATCGCTGCTAAACAGGCTGTCGAGGATAGTGGCATGGATTTGGAAACAGAGGACAAGGACCGCATTGGTGTGGTCTATGGTGTAGGTATCGGTGGTATCAAGACCTTCGAGGAAGAGGTGGGCTATTATGGTGCTCATCGCGAGGATGGTCCTAAGTTCAACCCGTTCTTCATTCCGAAGATGATTGCCGACATCGCCGCAGGTCAGATTTCTATTATGTATGGCTTCCATGGCCCCAACTATATCACCGCTTCTGCTTGTGCTTCTTCATCAAATGCATTGGCTGACGCCTTCAACCTGATTCGCTTGGGTAAGGCAAACATCATCCTGGGTGGTGGTGCTGAGGCAGCTATTTGCGAGACGGGTGTAGGTGGTTTCAACGCCATGAAGGCTTTGTCTACACGTAACGATGAGCCCGAGAAGGCCAGCCGTCCGTTTAGCGCCAGCCGCGATGGTTTCATCATGGGTGAAGGTGCCGGCTGTCTGATTCTTGAGGAGCTGGAGCACGCTAAGGCTCGTGGTGCTAAGATTTATGCTGAGATGGTTGGTGCCGGTATGAGTGCTGATGCTCACCACATCACAGCTTCTCATCCCGAGGGTCTGGGTGCCAAGTTAGTCATGAAGAATGCTTTGGAGGATGCTGGTATGCAGCCCGAGGACATCGACTACATTAATGTGCATGGAACATCAACCCACGTAGGTGACATTTCTGAGGCTAAGGCCATCAAGGACGTGTTCGGAGATGCTGCCTACAAGCTTAACATAAGCAGCACGAAGTCGATGACAGGCCATCTGCTGGGCGCAGCTGGTGCCGTAGAGGCTATGGCAACAATTTTGGCTGTCCAGAACGACATCGTTCCTCCTACGATTAACCACGAGGAAGACGATAAGGACGAGGAGATCGACTACAACCTCAACTTCACCTTCAACAAGGCTCAGAAGCGCGAGGTACGTGCCGGACTTAGCAACACCTTTGGATTTGGTGGTCACAACGCCTGCGTAGTTTTCCGTAAGTATGTGGGTTAATAACATCATTGACAGCATAAAGCTCCCTTTCCGAAAGGAGAAGGAGCTTTTTTCAGCCCTTTACAACATTTTGGGCTTCTATCCTCATGACATCAGTCTTTATAAGCAGGCTTTGCTGCATAAAAGTGTAGGACGGAAGAACGAAAAGGGCCGTCCGCAGAACAACGAACGTCTCGAGTTTCTGGGCGATGCCATCCTCGACGCTGTTGTGGGCGACATCGTGTTCCGCCATTTTGAGGGCAAGCGCGAGGGCTTTCTGACCAATGCCCGTTCGAAGTTGGTGAGTCGTGCAACGTTGGGTAAACTGGCTCAGGAGATGGGCATAGATCAGCTCATCAAATATGCTGGTCACTCTACGTCACACAACTCCTACATGAACGGCAACGCCTTCGAGGCACTCGTCGGAGCCATCTATTTGGATCGTGGCTACGATGCCTGCATGCGATTTATGGAGAAGCGTATTCTGGCTCAGGTCATCAACATCGACAAGGTGGCTTATAAGGAGGTCAATTTCAAGTCGAAGCTGTTGGAATGGAGTCAGAAGAATCGCGTCAAACTGGAGTTTAGGAGTCTGGAAGAAAGTCGCGACGACAAGGGTAGTCCCGTGTTTACCACACAGGTGTTCCTCGAAGGTTTGGAAGGCAGCAAGGGTACGGGCTATTCAAAGAAGGAAAGTCAGCAGCAGGCCTCCAAGGAGACACTACAATTGCTGCGTCGTGAACCACAATTTATCGACAGCATCTTTGCCGCCAAGGCTGATCGCACGAAGATGGAGGAAGAGCCCGTAATGGCTGCTCCCGATATCGACAAGCTTCAGGAAGAACAGCAGAACTTCATCATCGAACGCGAACCCGAATCAGAACAAAATGGTAAGGTTGGTGGCGGTTCTGCCGCCACAGCCGATGTTCAGTCTGTCGCAGTGTCACAGCGACAAACAACCCTTGACGATGAGCTGACCCTTGACGACATCACCGCTACCCCCCGCGAAAAAAGCCGCGAGGAAATCATTGCTGAAGCTGAGGCTGCAGCCTTTGCTGAGGCTGAAGGAGCAACGTAAGCTGACAGCTAAACGACAGTCGGCATCTATACTAAAACGAATCAGAGACATGATGAGACAATGGTTATTGATATTAGGAATCGCTGTGGGTATTGTGGCCAATGGTCAGAAAAGCGTACTGCAGGGTGAAGAGCATCACGACTGGGAGGACAATCACGTGTTGCAAATCAATCGTGAGCTGGCACGTGCCTATTTCATTCCCTACGGGGAGTGCAAAGGCGACCGCATGTTGTCGCTGAATGGGGAATGGCGCTTCCGTTGGACGAAGACGCCCGACGAGCGCATCCGCAGCTTCTATCGTGTCGATTACGATGATGCTCATTGGGCTCGCCTGGCTGTACCTGCCAATTGGGAGGTTAACGGCTATGGTACGCCTATCTATGTTTCTGCAGGCTATCCGTTTAAGATAGATCCGCCTTATGTCACCCGAGAGCCTAAAAAGGATTGGACAACCTACGAGGAGCGCAACCCCACAGGCCAGTATCGCCGCACGTTTTTCGTGCCTGATGGTTGGGTGGCCATTACACCCGACGGAAAACCGTCGGGCACGGTGGCGGGCAATGGCCAGACCTTCCTGCGCTTCGAGGGTGTCATGTCGGCTTTCTACGTGTGGGTGAATGGCCATCGGGTAGGGTATAGCCAGGGTTCTATGGAGCCTTCGGAGTTTAACGTCACGCCTTATATCAAGAAGGGTGAAAATCAAATAGCCATTGAGGTTTACAAATACAGCGACGGTTCGTATTTGGAAGATCAGGACTTCTGGCGCTTTGGCGGAATCCATCGTGATGTGCTGCTTTATCATACCCCCGATGTCCGCATTCGCGATGTGGCTGTTCGCGCCTCAATGGATGGCGTGCTACAGATTAATCCGCAGTTTTCTGTCTATAATGGTGAGACGGGTGACGGCTATCACCTCGTAGCAACGCTGATGGACGGCTCCTCGATAGTTTGTTGCGACTCAGTCGCAACAGACGAAGTCCTCGACCTTGCCCATAAGGCTGCCCGTATGAACGAATGGTTTCCCCAGCGTGGCCATCGAAAATTCGCTCGTATGGAGATGCATGTCAATCACCCGCGCCTTTGGAGCGTAGAGTATCCTAACCTCTATACCTTGCTGATGGAACTAAAAGCCCCTGACGGGCGAACTGTCGAATGCGTGACGCAACAGGTGGGCTTCCGCACCATTGCTATCAAGGGTGGGCAGTTGCTCATCAATGGGCAGCCCATTAAGATTCGTGGTGTGAATCGTCACGAGCACGACCCCTATACGGCTCGAGTGATGACCGAGGAACGCATGCTTCAAGACCTGCGTTTGATGAAAGAGGCGAACATCAATGCCGTTCGTTTGGCCCACTATCCCAATTGTCCACGCTGGTATGAGCTGTGCGACTCGATGGGCATGTATGTGATGGACGAGGCTGATTGCGAGACGCACGGACTTCGTGGTACGCTGGCTTCGACGCCAGATTGGGGCGATGCCTTCTTGGATCGTGCCATCCGCATGGCTGAGCGTGACAAGAACCATCCTTCGATTATCTTCTGGAGCTTGGGCAACGAGAGCGGCTATGGTCCTAATCAGGCTGCGATGTCTGCTTGGCTCCACGAGTTCGACCCCACCCGTCCTGTTCATTATGAGGGTGCGCAGGGCGATCCTGATCCATCGACAGTCGATGTCATCTCGCGCTTCTATCCGCGAGTCATGGAGGAATATCTGAATCCGGGCATCCCTGAGGGCTCTGACAAGGAACGTGCGGAAAATGCCCGTTGGGAACGGCTGTTGGAAATTGCCAACCGAACGGAAGACCGCTGCACTTGGATTGGTTCCGATGGTGGTCCGCGTCCCGTACTTACCAGCGAATATGCTCATTCGATGGGTAACGCCCTTGGCAACTTTAAGGAGTATTGGGATGAAATCAATTCACATCCCCGCATGCTGGGAGGATTTATCTGGGACTGGGTGGATCAGGGAATTATCCGCGATGGTAATGTGCTCTATGGTGGCGACTTTGGCGACAAGCCCAATCTGCACGCCTTCTGCATGAATGGTATTGTTCTTAGCGACCGCACGCTGACGCCTAAATACTATGAGGTGCAGGCCATTTACGGTGGGCTGAGCGAACAGGAAATCGCCAACAAGTATCGCGAGACCTCAGCAGCCAAGCCCAAACCCTTGAAAACAAAGGCGGCAGCAAATTCTTCATTCTTCACTCTTCACTCTTCACTTAAACCGCAGGTTTATCGTGCTCCGACGGATAACGACAAGAGCTTCGGTAACTGGCTTGCCAAGGACTGGAAACGCAGTGGACTCGATACGCTGACGATTCCTATGACGATGGAACAAAACGGCAATGAACTCACGTTTACTTTCGACATTCCCGACTCATTGCCTCCACTGCCACGTTTGGGTATCCTGATTGAACTGCCTCGAGAATACGAACAGCTCACGTGGTATGGTCGCGGACCTTGGGACAATTATCCTGATCGTAAGGTGTCGTGCCCCATTGGTTTGTGGAAGTCGACAGTCTCTCAGCAATATGTCCACTATCCCCGTCCGCAAGACTCGGGTAACCACGAGGACTGCACCTACGTCGAGCTACGTACCAAGAAGGGAAAGCGTCTATGCATCGAGGCAGTCGATGAGCCCTTCTCATTCTCGGTCTTGCCTTACTCGGCTCAATACTTAGCCAGCAAGACGCACGACTACGAACTTGTCGACGAGGGTCCCAACACCCGCAATAGTGAGGCAAAAACCTATCTTAGTATCGATTGTGCTGTGATGGGTCTTGGCAATAGCTCGTGTGGTCCGGGTGTCCTTAAGCGTTACACCATCGACCCATCGAAGTGCCACCAGCTGAAGATTCGGATTTCTGGCGATTCCCTCGAGCGCATTTCCCAGCCATAATATGAATAGGAACCACAGACTTTTTTATCATTTTGTAGCCTTCCTGACAGTCGCCATTTGGGGCAGTACCTTTGTCTTCACAAAGATGTTGCTCTTGAACGGCTTGTCGCCAGCGCAGATTTTTACCTTGCGCTTTATCATCGCCTACCTGCTGTTGTTGGGGGTTTCGCTGTCACGTCGTCATCAGTGGTTTTGCTGTTCGCTGAAAGACGAACTCTTGATGGTGGCCCTTGGCATTACTGGTGGCTCACTCTATTTCTTGACAGAAAATGCTGCCATGCTCTATACGACAGCCACGAACACTTCACTCATCGTTTGTTCGTGTCCGCTATTCGCCATGTTTCTGATAGCATGGTGCTATCGCCATACGGAGCGCATCACCCGACTGCAAGCCATCGGCTCGCTGATAGCCTGTATGGGAATGGCTGTCGTCGTGCTCAATGGCCATTTTGTGCTTCATCTGTCTCCTGTAGGCGACATGTTGGCCTTTGCCGCTTGTCTGTGTTGGGCAGTTTACAGTTTATTGATGAAGGCAGTGTTTGGCTACTCCACATTATTCATCACTCGCAAGGTGTTCTTCTATGGCCTTGTGACCATTATTCCTTATTTTATCTTGGTGCCGGGATTCCCCTCGCTTAGCACTCTTTTGCGTCCGGAAGTGCTTTGGAATCTTCTGTTCTTGAGTGTCGTGGCCTCCATGCTATGTTACCTCCTTTGGACATGGGTTATCAGCCGTCTTGGAGCCGTCGTTGCCACCAATTGGGTTTATTTCAACCCCATCACCACCATTCTCTTTGCCTGGTGGCTACTCAAGGAACAGATTACTGTATGGTTCCTCCTCGGTTCTGCCCTCATCCTTCTGGGCATGTTCTTGGCAGACAGAAAAAAGTAAGAAGGTGTGACTTACTGGACAGCGCGGATGCAGCGGCCACTGAAGCGGTTGCTGGAAATATCGCCGTAGTGCACTTTGATATCTGAGAAATTAAACTCCAGACACCATGCTTTGTTTGTATTGGCTGTGTAAAGCGATGAAGTCCAGTAAACGCCCATGATGCTGCGAAACTGAGTGTCTGCATAGTAGCGGAAACCGGTAATAGGCAGGAAGATAGAGTTGCCCGTCTTCTTGCTCGTAACCTTATAGCCGTTGACACCATCCTGCATGGTCCATTCCCATTTGCAGTTATCAGGGTTTACCAACTCGTCGAACTCCTCTGCAGTAGGCATGCGCCAGTTGCCGCCCAAATTGGCGTGGGCAGCGTCGTCAACGGGAGTCAGCCGCATTCGCCTGTCGTTGGACGAATACTTGGTCAAAAACTGAGAGTCTCCTTTGCTCCAGGCGTAGGTGTTCCACGAGTAATAATCCTTTGGTTGGGTCTCACCCCATGCAAAGTAAGAGCCAAAGTCCGAAGGCTTCTTCGCACCTACATTCATGTTAGCCCATTTCACACTAAGTCCTAAATCAACAGCCTCTACTCCGTCTGCAGCATAGCCCACAGTGCCAAAGAACACAACGGCCAGCATCGTAACAAATATCTTCTTCATATTTTTTGTTGGCAAAGTTATTTTGCGGACAAAGATACGAATAAGCGAGCAAAATGCCAAATTTTATTAGGACTTTTTTGAGCAAGAGTATTTTCGACGAAGTCAAATGCTCCCGATATGTCTTCTATCTTCTTCTATCTTCCAACGACAACCTTATGGCTATTATGAATGTAAATACCCTTGGCGGTGGGTTTGCCGTTGAGGCGGCGGCCGTCGAGCGCACACCGTGCCTGTCACCTTGTGAGCACGCATGATGTTGTTATTCTCTTTGTTCAATGGTTTTGATATACTGTATGCCCATCATGGTTAGGTCGTCGCTCTGTTCGGCATCGCCTACGAACTGGTGGACGGCATCGGTCATCAGGGCGATGAGCTGGTGGGGCTCCTGTTGTTGGGCGGCCAGTGCACGGCTTGCCACATCGTTGATGCGATCCATTTGAAACTCTTCGTTTTCGCCATTCATCGCCTCGGTGAGTCCGTCGGTGAAGAGTAAGATGGTTGTGCCGGTGAATATCTGTGCCTCCTGCAGCGTGTATTTAGGATCAACAATGGGTCAACATTTGGTTAAAATAGTGCTGATTTTTAAGAAATCCAAGAATCTACAGGAAATCAGACTCTCTGACAAGTGGAAGTACTTGAATCTTCGGGAAGCCTTATAAACAGAGATCTTGGGAAACAAAAAAGCCTCAGATTTCTTTGAGGCATTGTTGTGGACCAGGTAGGGCTTGAACCTACGACCTCCAGATTATGAGTCTGTTAAAGTAAGGTTTTTTAAGATTTCACAAAATATTTTCTTGTTTTCTATTTGGTTGTTTATCAGATATTTACTATTTTTGCAGCCAAAATAGGAATTTTGTGTAACTTTAATTATCGAGCGATTTTGTTCGCATTTTGTTCGCAAATTGTTCGCAAATCGCTCATGGGTATAGCAACAGACTATAATTATGAAGGATTTAAAGACATCAATTAAGTGCAGCAAAGTGGACAATTGTTCACTTACTTTAGTGTTGGACAAACGTACAAACAAGGCCACTGATGTTTACCCCTTGGCCATTTGTTTCCAGATAGCAGCCAAACGCTACTACTATAAGTTGAAGGACATGGAGTATCAAAGCGAGAAATACTTCAATGATGTATGTAGTGTAAAGGGAGCCAAGAGTCTGCTTATGCCGGTACGGACTGAATGGCAGAATAAGCTGGAAGGTTATAGGGAGAAGATAGAGAAATTAAGCCAAAGGCAACCTTTGACACTTGAACTTATCCGCATCTATCTGTCAGGTGAGGCTATGGAGGAGCATAAGGATACGTCTTTTATTGGCGTTTGGGAGAGTATCATCGCCAGGATGAAGAAAGAGAATCGAGTGGGAACGGCAGAAAATTACCAATGGGCACTGAACTCTTTCTTGAAATACGCTGGTGACGTAAAGGGCTTCAAGGTGGACAAGAGCGTTATTGGTAAGTGGAACGATGTTATGCAGAACGGCATATATATCGATGGGGTATTGTCTGGTAAGATTGCCGATGCTACGCGGGGTATGTATCTCCGCACCTGTCGCGTGGTTTGGAACGAGTGCATTCGTCAGGGATTTCTGACGGAAGACAAATACCCATTCTCCAATAAGGATAAGACGCTTATTTCTATTCCTCGTGGCAAACGTCGTCAACAGTCATATTTAAGTGTTGACGAGATGACACAACTGTATCATGTATTCACCGAAAAGAGATACCCGGACTCATGGGATCCAGAATATACTCAGCGAGCACATCAGTCGCTGGGACTGTTCCTTGCCCAGTATCTCTGCAATGGCTTTAACCTGACAGATGCCGGAAGACTACAATACAACCGTACTTACTTTGCAGAGGGTGGAAAAGCTTTTGAGTTTATGCGCAAAAAGACATCGGCCAGGAGTAACGACATGTCGGTGGTGATAGTTCCCATTATCGAACCATTACAGGTTATTCTCGATGAAATCGCAGCAAAACCTGAGAAGGACGCTTATGTCTTCCCTCAAATATTCAAAGGTGTAACGGACGAGGAACAGCGTCGTAAGATGACAGTCCAGGAAAACTCGAACATCAAAGACCGTATGATTCGTATTTGCAAAGATGTTCTTGGCTGGGACAAAGGGGTTTCAGGAACCTGGGCCCGCCACTCATTCGCGACCAATCTAAAACTGGCTGGTGTGGAAGAACTCTATATTTCTGAAAGTATGGGTCACTCACAAGGTAACGATGTAACCAGTGGCTATCAGGATATGTATCCGCTCGAAATCCGCTTCCGCAACAACAGCAAACTGCTGAATGTTGAGCCGAAGGAAGAGCCTATCGACATCGATAAACTCTCGAAGAAGGAAATGAAGGAGTTGCTGAAGAAGATGATAGGGAATGGCAGCAATATGCAATAAAATCGGTTAAAACGGAATAAATATCAAGGAAAATGTGTAATTTTGCACTCTATATAAAATAAGGTAGAAAAAATATGGCAAGACGAACATACAAATACGAAGATTTGCAGCCAGTGTTTGAGCAGTTGCTGCAAGACAGGGAGTCCGATGAACTGGAGTTTAAATCTGCTGCTGGCGGATTTCCCAAATCTTTCTGGGCGACTTACTCTTCGTTTGCCAATACTTACGGTGGCGCTATCGTGTTTGGCGTGAAAGAGAAGGATGGTGAAATCTCACTTGACGGATTAGATGAAGACCAAATAGAGAAATACAAAAAGGACTTCTTCAATGGCATGCATAGCAAGCAGAATGTCAACATTGCCTTGCTGACCGAAGAAGATGTGCATGATGTGGAATTTGGAGGAACCCATTTCCTCTTCTTCTATATACCACGAGTTGACAGAAGTTTAAGACCTGTATATTGCGGACTTGATCCTTATACTGGCACATATCGTCGTGACTTTGAAGGTGACTATCATTGTTCACGCGAGGAAGTGAACAGTATGTTTGCTGATGCAAACCTTGCAAGTCCAATTGATGGCCGCATTTTGAAGAACTTTAGCAAGGATGATTTGGACCCTGCGTCAATTCAGCAATATCGCCGTCGTTTTGAGCAGTGGAATCCAGAACATGTTTGGATTAAACTGCCCGATGACCAGTTCTTGGAGAAACTGAATGTTTTCAGGAAGGACAGAAAGACTGGGGAATATGGGCTGACATACGCTGGATTGCTGATGTTTGGTACGTATAGTGCTATCATGGACGAGAATCCTAACTTCTTCCCCGACTATCAAGAGATACAAGACCCCAAAGATAGATGGGTTGACAGAATCTATCCTGACGGTAACTGGGAGTCGAATCTCTTCCAGTTCTATAGCAGGGTACTACCTATCCTCCAGAACTTCCTACCCAAGCCATTCATCTTAGAGGACAACCAGAGGAAGACGGAAACGCCAGCTCATGTAGCAGTCAGAGAAGCCTTGGTCAACATGCTAGTACATGCCGACCACACAGAGAATGCAACGCTGAACGTTTATAAGTATCCCAACAAGATAGTGTTCTCTAATCCGGGTACTATGCTGATATCACCAAAGCAATACTACCACGGAGGGGAAAGTATCTGCCGTAACAAGTATCTCCAGACCATGTTCACCTTCCTTGGCTCTGCTGAAAAAGCAGGAAGTGGAGCTGATAAGATTATCCACGGATGGGAAAAGCAGAACTGGAAGCGCCCCTATATCTCCGAAAGAAGCCGCCCAAACAAAGTGATTCTCACATTGTCGATGGAGTCGTTGCTCGATGAAAACGTGAAGAATGCCCTTGTAGTGCTATTTGGGGATAGAGTCAATGCACTTCCAAAGCCTCAATTGACAACCTTGGCGCTCGCCTATTCAGAGGAAGAGATTACCAACGAGCGACTGCAATATGCCTTGGATATCCATCGAGCAGATATCACCAAGATGTTAAGTGAGATGTGTGCCAACAAACTATTGCAGTCATCTGGGTATGGACGTGGTACTAAGTATCATGTTTACGGCATTAGCCTTGCAGGCTATGCAGGAAACCTTGCAAGTTCCGCATCTAACCTTGCAACCTCAGGCACAAACCTTGCAACCTCAGAAGGCAAGAACATAGCTAATCTTGACACCTCGGATGAAAACCTTGCAACCTCCCCAACGAACAATCTTGCAAGTTCAAAGAAGAAGAGATATTCTAAGGTAGAAGTACAACAACTTATCCTTAGTTTCTGTTCTGAATGGAGGACTATCGAAGACATATCTATATTTCTTGATAGGGATAAAAGCTATATAAGAAACGAAATTTTACCCATGCTGGCAGAAAAGCTGGAAAAATTGTTTGAAAACATACCGAATCATCCTAGGCAAAAGTATAGAGTAAAAAAATAATGTCCAAAATGGAATCAATTAATATATAGGCAATGACTAAAAAAACCAAGAAGAATTCCGTCAAGGACGTATTGAAGCAGATTTCAGAGAAAGAGTTGCGTAAGTTTGTAGCTAAGGAACTGGAAATACAAGAGGTACTGGATGATTTCATGTCAGACTTCAAGGATTATTTCTTGCAAGGAGATAGCAGCGAGGCTTATATTAACCAGATAGATAGCGCATTTATAGATGCGGAGGAGGATTATGGCTATATCAATTTCAGCCAACAGTCTAAACTACTGGGTGTTGTGTCTGAAGCAGTAGAAGCCGCAGCAACATTTCGTGAGAAAGGTAATTATGAAGCTGCAATTGACATCTGCTTCACAATTTTAGAAAATGGCATTGAAGCCATCAACCATTCTGATGATAGCATGGGTTATCTTGGCTCCATTATGGATGAAGGCATGCAGGCCCTGTATGCACTTGCAGATTCAGATGTCTGCACTCTTGATGAAGATGGCCGATGGACATTCATGGACAGATGCTGGACATGTATAGAAGAGAATACCTTTGAAGGATGGGACTGGCATACGGAGATGTATGACTTCCTGATATCGCTTGCCAACGATGATGAAGAATACGAGAACATCATGGAAAGCCTTGATAAGGACGAGTGCTTTAAAAGCGACTATCGGAAACGGGAACAACTGCAAATGAAACGCAGACTACTTGAAAAATGGAAAGGTACTGAGGCTGCACATGAGATGATGCTTAATAATCTCCAGATACGAGAGTTCAGGGAAAAAGCTATAGAGGAGGCTATAGCTGCCGATGATATTCAATGCGCATATAAATTGGCACTCGGTGGTATTGAACAGGACAAAAAGGAGCGACCTGGCATTATTCCAACGTGGAATCATTGGATGTTGAGGATAGCCCAAAAAGAAAACAACTACGATACGATAGTGAAATACGCCAGTCTACTTTATTTGCATCCGTGGCAAGAACAAGGAGATTTTTATAAACTATTGAGAGAAACTGTAAGTCCAGACAAATGGCCTAAATTCGCAGAAGGACTTGCACGTCAGGCTATTGAGATGAACTATAGAAGCAAGTATGCTGATTTATGTTCACGAGAAAAATGGTATGACAAGTTAATGGAATATGTCAGGCAGGAAAAGTCCATTAATACACTTAGACAATATGAGTCACAACTTCTAAGAAACTATAGGGATGAAATAGTTGGCATGTACATTAGTTACGTCAATAAGATTATGGCCAATTCGTATACTCGCAACCGAAATACTTATCAGGAGATTTGTCGTTATCTCCAACATGCTGTAAAGCTTGGTGGACATAATCAAGTGGAAGAAACAATCCAAGTTCTTAAGATAAAATACAAAAGGTGTCGGGCGTTAATGGAAGAATTAGACTATATAAAACTATAAAAAGGTAGGCTTATTTATGCTATTTTGCAGAAAAATGCAAAAAAGATACGAAAATGTTTGGTGGTTTGTGAAAATATGTATAATTTTGCTGCCGTTTTTAAATTTATGTAAACAAAGAGCAATGCTGCAACAAAGAATGAACATATCAACACTGTTACCACTCCAGGGCAAAGAATGCTTTGGAGGCTTCTGCTATGTTCATACGAACGACTCGATGAGTATTGCAGCACGTGACTGGTACACGCCAAATTTCCAACGAACATCATCAGATAGAGAATCTGACCGGACGGCATAGATGCAGCCGACCATCAGAGTATAGAAGATAACGAGACCGTTGGAAAGAGCTTACCAAACTTTCCAACGGTTTTTCGTTATCTGTGTGTCCATTTCCCGTACTTCTCCACGGCCTTAGCAGCTGGGCATACGCTAATCACAACAGTATTAACCGCGCAGCGATGCGCACAAAAGAAGAAAAAGAAAATGTTAGAATTCAAGAAGTACAGCTCTATCGAAAACTCCTTTAGCCGTGAGTTCATGGAGCACATAGTGGCAGAGATACCACAGGATTTGGAATATGTGGTGCAAGAGAAGGTACATGGTGCCAACACCAGCTTCCTCTGCGATGGTGAGACCGTGAAGTTCGCCAAGCGTACGTCAATGCTGGAGGAAGGAGAGCAGTTCTATGACTATCCTGAGTTGCTCAATAGATACAGGGACAGAGTGCTGAAGCTATTCGGTGGCATCAAGGCTAAATATCCTGAGGTAACTCACATCTCCGTGTTCGGTGAGATGTTCGGTGGTCTGTACCCTCATGATGGGGTTAAGGCAAAACAGAAGGTTGGTCTAATCCAAAGAGGTGTCTGTTATACTCCTGACCATGAGTTTTATGGCTTTGACATCTACCTCTTTACCGAGGAGGGCGGAAGGTTCCTCCCTGTTGATGAAGTCAACGAGATTTTTGAGGCCTGTGGTTTCTTTTATGCCAAGACTCTTTTCAGAGGGACTTTGACTGAGTGCCTAAAGCAGCCCAACGCTTTCCAGAGCAAGATTGCCGAATGGCTGGGACTGCCAGCTATCGAGGACAATATCTGCGAGGGTATTGTTATCCGTCCTGTCACTCCAATGTATCTGAGGAATGGCTCTCGAGTGCTTATCAAGAGTAAGAACGAGCGGTTCGCAGAGCGGAAAAGCGCAAAGCGCCGCACCAAACTCTTTGTCGAGCCTGTGCCTTACAGCGAGGAGTTGAAGGCACTGATAGTCGAGGGTGAAACCTACGTCACCGAGAACCGCCTGGCAAATGTTGTGAGCCATATCGGTGAAGTGCACTTCCCCAAGGACTTCGGCAAGGTGATGGGCTTGTTCTCCAAGGATGTGCTTGAAGACTTCCTCAAGGAGCATGGAAACTTGTATGCTGCACTTGAAAAGAGCGAGCAGAAGCTGTTGAACAAGGAACTCAACAAGTTCTGTACAGCCCTTGTGAAACAGGTCTACATGAGTCAGGCCTATATCATAGGATAATGTAAACAACCAACTCTCCGCACTCCATCGTGGGTGTGGAGAGATTAAAAAAGAAAGTAACGATGAATTTCAAGTTTAATGCAGAACATACGTTCTTTACATCCGATACGCATTTCAATCATGCGAATATCATAGGTTTCTGCAACCGTCCTTTCAAGGATGTAGAGCAGATGAATGAGACCTTGATAGCAAACTGGAACAGTACCATAGGAAACGATGATACGGTATTCCACTTGGGAGATTTCTGCCTGGGCGGTGCTGCCGAATGGACAAAGGTTTTGGATCGGCTGAACGGTAAGATCTATCTGATACTCGGCAATCACGACCTGAAGAATATCCGTCAGGGGTTCATCAGTCGATTTGAACATGTTGCCATGCAGATGTTCATAGAAGTGGGGAAACAGAAGATTTATCTGAACCACAATCCGTTTCTCTGTTATGGGGGAGCATATAAGGACATCTGGCAGTTGTTTGGCCACGTTCATAGCGGTCCATTCAATACGGGTAAGGACAAACCGCGTCTGAACATGCTCTTCCCGATGCAGTACGACGTAGGAGTAGACAACAACGGTTTTGCTCCTGTCTCATTTGAGCAAGTTAAGAAAATAATAAACAAGCAAGTAGAACAAACAAAGTAGTACAATAATGAAGAAGATACCTATATTGAGGTACAATGATCTCAGAGATCTGATGTGCCTAACCCATGAACACCATTTGAACGGTGTAGTCGTAGACGATGCGGCGCTTGAAGTAATGCTCCGCATTGAGAAGACCATGCAGCGGCTGGAGGTAATGGGTGATGATGAGCAACGGTGGCTCTGGATAGAACTCAAGGCACCTGGCAAACGGAATCGCATGGAAACGGCTGACGCAAACGGAAATTACTGGTACCAGGTGTTTACGGCTAATTATAAGGGGTTCCACTACATGGTAATCAGAAACCGCCAGTGGAGATATGTTGATCTAAGGAGTGCAAGTTCCATTGGGGGAGAACGAAGACCTGATGTCTGGCATGGAAATGTGTCGAAGTCTCTTTTGAAGCTAGAGAGATATATCACTGCTTTGGTAGGCAACATCTGTGAGAACGCTGACGAATACAATGCCTATGTCGAGAAGAATCTGCCTTACTCGAAGCGGGATGGAATCATCAGGCGTGCTGACTTGAATCGTATCTGCCCTGTTTACAAGACGTTTGATAATCCTGCACGAGTAGTGGATATCGTAAAGAAAAGTAATAGTCTGTCCCTGTGGTCAGCTGATAAAATGACACTCAGAATCTATATACACGTCTGGCGTATTCTTTATGAAGCATATAGGACACATGATAACTATCGTCCTGCGCCTAAGTCTGATTTCGCCAATAAGTCTGACGAAGAAGTTTTTGTGAGGTATAATAGCAAGGGACGCGAGATAGAAGGTCTGGACCTCGACAGCGAGCAGGACTATCAGAAGTGGTATGATGATAATAGTTCGTATCACTGTATGGATGTTGCCTACGCAAGAATCCATCTCCATGCACGTAAGAAGACGAACCGCTGGGGCAATGAGAATGTGCCTGTAGCTGACGGACAATGGTATTTTTCCTTGGGCTTTTGCGTCTATGGCTATTCAAATGATGTAGTCAACATGCTCGAAGCGTTGTGCGATGAAGGAATCGGTGTCGAATGTGACGAAACCGCAAGACTTCTCCGAATCGCAGAAGAGACGGACTATGTCGGCATAACTCCCGGTGCCAACAAGTACTCATATGACGAGAAGGTAGGGAATGAGATTACACTCCCTTATGTGGATGAAGATATTACGGCTCAGCAAGTGGCCGATGTGATAGCAGCCACGGAATGGGAACCTATTAGAAAAGTAAAACCAATTAATGGACAAAGACAATGAAAATACAATACATGAGCGATCTCCACATGGAGCTATACGACAATTCGCGGTATATCAAAGCGAACGAGTTTGATGCTAATGGTGATGTTTTGGTGCTCGCAGGTGATACATTCTACCTGCGAGACATCATCGCACCACAAAAGAAATTCTGGAACTGGGCCTCGAAGAACTTCCGTCAGGTGCTGATGGTGCCAGGCAATCATGAGTTCTATGGCAATGGCGATGTTACCGAACGTGGCGATAGTTGGCAATGGATGTTCCGTGAGAATGTCGGTTATTACTATAATAAGGTGGTTCGCATAGATGACACGGACTTTATCCTGACTACGCTTTGGTCAAAGATTCCGGAAATGGATATGTTCTACGTATTGAGAGGGATGAATGACTTTCGCCAGATTATGTATGATGGCCGTCGGTTTATGCCTGAGGACTTCAATCTGGAGCACGAGAAATGTATCAGATTCTTGAAACAGGCCGTCAAAGAGAGTACTGCCCAACATATCGTTGTAGTAACTCACCATCTGCCTACATTGGCAGTTGTGGCTGCACGACACATGGGCTCTGTCTTAAACGGAGCATTTGCGACGGAACTTGGCAACTTCATTGCTGACAGCCGCATTGACGCATGGATATATGGCCATTCACATACGAACATCGATACTACCATAGGTAATACGAAGATAGTGTGTAACCAAATGGGGTATGTGTTCTCAAACGAGCACCTGACTAACGGATTTGAATCCGGCAAAGTGTTAGAGTTATAGAATAGAAAAAAATGATTGATAAAATTAGTAAGGAATTAATTATGAGTGGTGGTTCATTTGATTATTCACAACGGACTATAGAACTAATAGCCGATGATATTGAACAAACAATCTTGGAAGCTGGGCGAAAGATACCTTCTGAAATATTGAAAGAGCAGCAATCCCGTTACTCCAGAGATATACCATTAGAGGAACAATATTATCGTTCCTACAATCGCAAGACGATGGAAATCATGAAACGAGCAGTTTATATCCTTAGAATGGCATATATATATGCTCAACGAATAGATTGGATGTTGTCGGATGATGATGGTGAAGATGATCTCGTTAAACGTTTAGAGCAGGAACTGCAAGAACTTAAAACGAAGTATCCAAGTGGAAAGTTCACATTTAAGAAGAACAAAGTTCGGTATGATGATGACTACGGAGGCTTCCGTGAAATGCCGGACGAGTAAACAACTTATAAAACAGATAAAGATGAATAAGAATAACAAACAAAGTGACAGAGAAATCTTAGAAGAGATACTTAAGATTCTGAGAAATCTGACAGTATCTCCTATAGTCGTCCAAGATCCAATGAAGTTATACAACAACAAAGAACTTATGGAATTACTTGGAGTAAAAGACAGATATCTTAAAAAGTTAAGAGACAACGGCTATCTTGGTTACTCAAGAGAGGGCGATAAGTATTGGTATACGCAGAAGGACGTAGATTGTTTTCTGCGAAGTTTTCATTATGAACCATTTAACCCAAATCGGTCGTTAGGTCCAATTAGTTCGTGTGATGTCAAAGTTTTCAGTTGTTCTCCAGAGTCCAAGGAATGCCTGCCGCTGATTCATGGTCCTCACAAGACGTAAAACATTTTTATCTCCTTTCTTTTCGAGATATGCAGGAATACTGAGTATCTTGTACCTGATAGTCTTGAGGAAATGGCTCTTCTTAGAGTTGATAATGGCATGTCTGAAGAGACTGATGAAGTTGTACGCCATGATAATAAAGGAGTCGCATGCTTCGGTAGCCCAAAAGTCTTGGGAAGAGAATTTGTCGGCAGAGAAGTCGTACTTGATTTCCTTGATTCTGTTCTCAGAGTCAGCCCTTCCGCGATAGAGGTCGTAGACGGCCTTTGCGGGCAGTGTCAGCGAAGTGATGAAGCAGCTGTAGCGGTAGTTCCCCAGCTCGGCTACGTCAGGGAAGAGTTCCATCTGCTTGGGGGGCTTGATCTTCTTTATCTTCTTGCCTGCGGCCTTGGGGCGCTTGTCTATTTCCTGTCTGACCATAATGATGCGGCGGGGCTTCTTCCAGTCCTGTGCCTGATAGGTGCTCTCCGCAATATGAAGGCCATCTGCCACCACCGTCCATTTTGCCTGCGAAGCCAGCTGTATCTTGATAGAGTTATTGAAGCGGCATGCTACGATATAGGACAGGTGCTTCTCTTCCAGACGGTCGAATATCTCACCGCTGAAGAAGCCACTGTCCATGCGCACCAGTCCCACCTTCTTGCCCTGAAGCCGATCCAGCGTGTTGTCGAGAAACGCCAGATAGTTCGTAGAGGCTGATGTGTTTCCTGGACGCAGCCAATAGTTGGCGATCATGCGGAGATCGGCCACAAATGCCAGCAGTGGATGATGGGACTTGCGCCCTGGACGCTTGGGATTGTAGCCCACTGCCGCACCCTCCTGCTCACCGCAACGCTCCATTACAGTTGAGTCGAAGTCGAGCGTGTAGTTGTCAAAGCACAACTCTGAGAAGAACCAACTGTACAAGGAATCAAAAACACGCTGGTTGATTGCCTGAGAGAACTTATTGAAATAACGCTGATAGGCACGATGGTCTGGCCCTTTCTCGTAGCCCATCAGATGGCAGAGCGTAGGGTCGAAACGAACAATGTCAAGGTGATTGTAACAACTTGCGCCACACCAGACTCCTGTGAACAAACCGTATATCAGTTGCTCAGGACTCTTTCCGCGATTGGAACCCTGTTGGGGTAGTCCAACGGATGACAAGACTTCTTTGAAGTGACAATTGTCAAGCATTTTGTAAAGCAGCGACACACCACCAAAGGCTGTTATATCTTTTGCCGTAAAGGCTATATCCAGGTCTTTCATCATAACATTGGCTCTTAATCCGTGGCAAAGTTAATAAATAACTGAATAACAACAAAATACAAAGACTATTTTCTAATGGCGGCCATTAGAAACAGCAAAAATTCAGTCTAACGACCGATTTGGGTTTAAAGATGAATTTGTAGGTGATTATCCTGCTTGTCTTAGTGGACTTCCAGCGCAGATTACCATCAAGGCTACAATGCCCAGTCGCGTGATCAGGGTCACAAGTGAGCAGTTGAATCAGTTCTTTGAACAAAACATTGATACGATGGAATTACGTAGTCTCATTGCTGAGCACATAACCGGCCAGTTCCATTTACATTATCAAAACCTATACTGCGCCACGCCACTCGAGCGTTACGAACTTCTGCTACAGCGTTGTCCCGGCATCGTACAGGATATTGCAATGCAGGATATCGCTTCGTACCTCAATATCACGCCTGCTTACCTCAGCAAACTGCGTAAGAAATCACTCTCAGAGTCCTTATAGGACTTAAACGATATAAACGCTTATCGTCACTACCATGGCCACCTATGTCGGGTGAACTTTGTGGTATCTGTTGTCTGGAATCCGAGACCTTTGAGAAATGAGGGAAGTACTACAACTTAGCAGTAATAAGAGCAACATTTCAAACTTTATTCTTTACAGGTAATTAATCATTATATTGGTCACTCTATGGTTGCAATTAATGAACACGTTTGGTTCGGTGTAAACAACTCCACAATATTTGGGAGAATTTTTGAGGTTTCCGGGATACCATTTGACACTTTGCCATTAAGACGAGAAATAGATTTCTTAGAACTTAATGAAGGAACCATAAATTATGAAACAAAAACAATTAACAAATTTGATGGTTCTCAACTTCAATATGAGATTTGGAGATAAAAATAGTGTTTGTATAAGTTTCTGGTGGTTCAAAAAATAGACAATTGATTGTTTGACAGATAACTATACCTTCTGTTGTCTTTTTGACGTTCTATACAGAAATCGAAACGCTTGTGACTATTCTTTAAATGTCAAAATCTCCACCCCATTGTAGCAAGAAAATATCCGGGTAAACGTATATATTGCGTCTGGGATTGATGGTTTGTGGAGGTGTTTGTTTCAGACCATTCGTATTCCCTGATGTGCAGGATGTTAGTGCCAGATAGTCGGAAATAAAGATGTTGCAGATTATAGGATAGGCGGAATCCTAAGTTGTGGTTTGAATGGTAGGCCAAATCACCATCTATCACCTCATAGCTGTATATAAATTCGCCCTTCCATTTATTTTTTGCAAACATTAGCTTTCCAGAGACAGAATATTCATTGCTTTCAGTCTTGTACGACGAAGTGTTTATCTCAGTCTTTTCAAATAAGCCTCTTATTTCTGCATTTATTGCACTTAAATAGCGTGAGGAGAATGTCAGGCTATTGGTAAACCGCTTCATCCTATAATCTGAAATGGTTTCACCTATAGCAAACGGCAGACTACTGAAATTGTAGCCTGCATAAAGCTGGACATCAACAGGCATATTGCCCAACCCCTTTCTGATGGTTGTACTAAGAGTCATGTTCTTTGTGTTCCCTCCATCGACATATGTGTGTGTACTAAGTATGCCATCCTGTAAAACCTTGTCCATACCACTGCCTTTCTCCTGTGAATAGTTGGCATTTACGAAAAGCAGGAAATTGTAGTATTGTTCAATAATTCTATAATGCAGGAACAACTGCTCTTTGGTCACAAAAGGCGACTCCATGAGTGACACAGCCCTATAAGAATTATAGTCCAATGGCATTCCGTAAGTCAGGAAATGCTCATACGGCGCAGTCGATACGGAGCGTTGTCCTGCAAGCCGAAGTTCCTGTTTTTGACTGAATACAAAATGTAGCATTATGTCAGGACACCATTCTGCTTTTGTCTTGCTATTGTGTGAGGCATATTTGGACTGACTCCATACCACACTATTGCCAATGTTATAGCGCAAGAAGCCAGTCTGCTTGCTGAACCTTGCGGAAATGCAGTATCTTAAAGAGGTGTATTTGTCTTGAAGAGGCTCCTTTGTAATGCCGTGACTTTCTACATCTTCCCTTTCTTTCCCGTATGCGACAGTCAGCCTTAACACACGTTTTTTGTTGAATCTATGACTATAGCCAAGCTCATTATTGAGTGAATATGAGGGTACGTATCTGTAAGTACCATATTCATAAAAGCAGCCGTTGAGTATGTGTTTTGTCTGTATTAATAAGCTATCTGATAATATATCAATATCGCCTTTAGCAGAGTTCGCAATAAACGAAGTATTTGCGAAAAACAACCCACCGCTTCCTACTCGAAGATTTGCCGCCAAAGTCTCGCCAATCAGTTTCTTTTTCTGCATTGCGTTTTGATATGCTTTTAAGTTATAGGCAGATGTTAAGACTTCTATGTCGTGGCTTTTGCCGTAGTCATTGTAAGAGCCCATCGTGAATGATGTCAGTTCAAACATTTTTGACGGTTTCCACCTTACATTGATGCTTGCCGACAACATGTTATTGGTCGACTCTTGTGTGCCTCTCTCAAATGAGGAAAAATCTGACATATAATAGTAGTTGCTGTTATCCTCCAAGGAGTTCAATTTTGAGATATTGAGCAAGACATTACTCTTTATCGTCAACGTTTCCGACGGCTTATATAAACCATTCACTGCAATGGCAGAATTTTGACTCTTGTTTACATTCTGTGGCGGAGTCAGCATCAGTCTTTCCGATTCTGAAAGTGTTAACATGCCCATGCCTTCGTTGAGAATACTCGACAAGTCCACGAAACTGCTCATATATTCCTCGATGGAAAACACTTCTCCACCATAATTGTTGGACGAGCCTGCGGCTGTTAATGAGAACTTATCATTGCTTGCCATCAGCGTAGGCTTCAATTCATATTTATTTAAGATGCCGAAACTTCCCTCAACAGAGCCAACCGTCCTTGTGCCTTTTTTCGTCTCGATGTTAAGTACTGTCCTATTTCTGTCGTTATAATCTTCTTGAATACTGCCATCTTTCCAGTTGTTGAGAATCTGCACACCACTAACGATGTCCGAACTCAGTCCGTTAATCATCATGCCACTGCCAACATCCATTATCTCCTGTCCGTTCATCAACACTTTGTTGATGTCTCTGCCTGCATAGCTTATTTTTCCCGTTCCGCTGACACGAACTCCAGGTAAGTTTTTGAGAACATCCGAAACATTCTCTTCCGTCCCTGTTTTGAAATGATTTACGTCAAAGACAATGCTGTCGCCCTTAATCTTTATACCAGAATATCGTCCTTTCACCATAACTTCACCCAACTGTATGCTGCTCTTATCCATCCTCAATTGTATGGTGTCGCATTCCGTTATGTTGCCCACAACCAAATTATCATATCCTGTACACCTGACGACAATGCAACCTTCACCATCATTAGGTGATGTCAAGCAAAAAAAACCCTTTTTATTCGTGATACAGTAGGCCAGCATCTTACCTCGCGTACTGTCCCGATATTGTATGACGGTAGCATTATGTATTGGCGAAGAGTCCGCATCGTCATATACGAATCCGATTATTTTCCTTTGGGCACAAACAGAAATGCTGCACAATGCGAGACTGCACAGCATCACTGTCCTTAAGCATAGTCGGATTGAAGACATCATTGCCCGATACGTATTACTTTCACTCCGCCAGGAGTAATGTTACCGCGTGACTTCATGTTGTCAGCCTCTAACTGATCAAACTCTTTTTGAGTGACCACCTTTCCTGTTGTTGGTTTGGTAAAGCATAGTTTTTCAGTCGGATACGAAATATCCTGCAATGTGTAAGTGTATGTTGGCGTTTCCAACTCTACTATCAATCCAGGCAAGCCGAAATATCCAAGTGGGCCATATGGAACTGCAACTTCTGGCGAGAACCAAGCAGCTACGCTATAACTCCCTGTCAATGTGGTCGCCTTAATGCATTCTATGCCATTTACAACTTTTCGCTCGTCAGAGACTGCCCATAACGAATGGTTTATGGTATCCACGACCAAAAATGCCTTATCAAGAATGTGTCTTTGGATTAATAATGAATCACTGCCAAAATCCATGTAGTAGCAACTTGCCTGTCCAACAGTTTTTATATCATTGTCAGCATTCCCACCTGCCAACGAAAAGAAATAAATATTGTCGGAATAGGCCATCTCATACACTTTCTTATCACTCTGCATCTTTTGGATAATCATTTCACGAATATGGACATCCTCCATATTCTTAATAGCATCCGAAATACAATGAGTTGCAAGGTATGAGCATTTCACACTTTTCGTTTGACAAAACACTTCAAGACTCACTCCTATACAGGTACAAAGGAGGAATGTTTTTACATATCTAAACATCATCCTTCAATATAAATATAGCGCTCATAGTAAGCGTATACAGAGCCATCGCTATACTCAATGATAATGAGTCTCTCAACGACAACAACACGTCTGTCCGGAGTTGGGGTAGACACTTCACAGTTTACCGGAATCTCTTGAACATTCACTATTTCAGGATTACTCACCACATCCATACTGTTTAAGCATCCTGCACTTGCTACGTTTGGCAATGCAAACATAGACACAACTGCCACTAAAAGGCAAATTAGTTTTTTTTTCATTTTAATAATTTTGTTATTTAATATGCCTACTCTAAAAACGGATTTTCGGCTTCCTCCGTTTGGTTTGTCATTGCTGTAAGTGATCACAGATGCAATTTGCCTGCAAAATTATAAGGAATATATAAATAAAACAAATCTTTGGAGTCGCGCTGTTGCACGATTCTGGTATATTATTGCTGATTATCAGAAGATTAAAGGTTCTTGTGATACGCTATTTGCAACAAATTTTTTGCAACATCAGATATCTTTGTGGTCTGATTTCGTGATGTTTTTTTTGTAACTATTCAAACTATATTGGATGGTGAGAGCTGTAATGGAGCGTCTGGTGCTCTTCCACTACGACCAGACTAGGACTCCAAGTGCGGTGATAGAGTCGCAGGCAAACAGATACAACTTTAAGGGATATCTACAATGTGACGGTTTTGCGGGCTATGAGACGGCCTTCAAGACAAATCCCGACGTGCTCCTGATCAATTGCATGATACATATACGTCGTCATCTAGAACAGGCGCTAGATGAGAACCGTCCGATGGCAGAGCATGGCTTGAAGGAGATACAGCACCTCTATAAGATAGTGCATATGTGCGATGGCGCTCAATATCCTTTGACGAGCGCAAGTCAAAGAGGCAAGAGCTGTCCAAGCCCATCATGGAGGCCATGAAGCTGTGGATGGAAACATAAGGCGTGAAATACAGCGAGAGCTCACTGACTGACCATCACCTATGCCTATACCCGATGGGACAACATGATGCGATATCTCGATGACGGAAGACTCTTGCTTGATAATAATCTTGCCGAGAACGAGATACGTCCCGTCACGCTGGGCAGGAAGAACTACCTCTTCTGCGGAAACCATGAGGCTGCACAGAACATGGCTGTTGTTTGCTCATTGCTGGCAACATGCAGAAACCATAATGTCAATCCGAGGGACTATCTGAATGATGTCATCAGCCAGATGCCGTATCAAGCAAAAGCATCACATGAGGAACTGTTACAACTGTTACCGCATAAGTGGAAACTCACACATCCGGAATCTGTCATGACTAAGACTACATGATACAGGTACGTACATATAGATACTACAAAAGACAATAGCAGCTACAGTCAATTGTGATTGTAGCTGCTATTGCTATAATATATAGGTGTTACTACCTGTAGATGGTCGAATGCTTACACTACAACTGTTACAACGTGTATTTCTACGAATGCTTACTTTCCTTCTAATCTTCTGCTATTACGCCACCGTCTGATAGGGATGGTTTATCTCCCTGACAACGCCACGTATCGTGCTAAAAGCATGAGGATTTGAGGAATCTTCTTTGTGCTGGGCCAGAAAATAGTAGGTGTGAAAGGCTTTTCCTTCAGCATAGTCCATCACGCGAATCTTATGACCATGAAAATTTTCGTCATCAAGATAAATCAACAGAACATCCCCCTACTTTACATCATTCACCGTAAAATTATCGTCAAACAACTGAACGCCAACGACATCGCCATGATTGATGTGCAAAGGTGTCATGCAGTCATTCTTCACCACATAATATGTCAATGCCGGATTCATAGGCATCGTTCCCACATGCACTGGCACGGGAATTGAAAAATCCTCCTTTGCATCTGCCGTAGGACCCGCCTCAACAGGCATAAGTTCCATTGTCTTCCTCCGCTTACAGAAGAGATAGAGGATGCGTCCTCCGAATATCAGAGTGGCAAGCAGAACTGGAATCAATGCATTCATATCGTCTTATCTCTTATTGATTTCTCAAGGTAAGCAAACAAGTATTCACCTAATCAAATTTTATTTCTTTAATATTACTATCACTTGAAGTTGGTTGGAACTGTTCTTTCCAGGTTTTTTCATCTAACCGAACACCTTTATTTAGTTTATTCAAGAAATCAATAATCGTTCCATCGGGTATATATTTACCTTCTTTTTTGTATGCGACAAAATAAATATATAAAGGCTTGGTCACAACTTTTCCTGATATACATACAAATTTCTTCGTAAGATTTGGATTTTCAGATGAATAATTATTAGGTGGATAATAATTGCTACCCAAAATGATACTTGTGTCATATATGTCATCCGTGTCGAAAAACAACTCTGTATGGATGGATTTCAGATCGACTTTTCCTTTCAATGCCTCATCATAGGCACGTCGTGTTCCACTTTTTTGAGAAGTAATATAAATTTTATATTTATTTTCTTTGTTTTCCAAATGATCTTTCAATTTTTCTATGGAGATGGTATCTCCTTCGTCTTCTTTCATATTATTAAAATATACAGCTAAGGTGTCTTTCCCAAGCTGGTATCCATAAATATAAGCCTTCTCTCTATTATATTCAATACTATTATCCATTGAGGCTGCAGACAAGCAGATGAAAAGAAAAGGATGCTTTGATATATCATTCTTAAATCTCACTATTTCTTCTTTCAACAAAGTCCACCCGTCTTCACTTGGTATATTTATGTACAAAGAATTGGATCCATACTTCTCAACATCTAATTTATAGGATGATTCCAAAAGATATTTTTTAACAGAACCCCCACCTGCAAAAATAACAAGAGGCTCCGTCTTTTGTAAGGTAAAGAATACAAGAATCGCAACAATAACAAATGCAATAAAAACCCAGGCCGGGTTAAGAGCATTTTTCAAAAACTTCACTATTTTCATTTATTTTCCTTTTTATATGTTCGAATAAAACCACGCAATTTCCTTGTTATTTTATCAAGTAAACTTTGCTTTATATCTTTCCCTTCTTTATCTAATATGTTCTCTAATTGTTCAATAACGACAATTTCTGCATTCACTATTTTTATTGTTTTGTTTCTTGGGAGATTGTATAGTAGTTTGTCATCCTCCAATTCAAGTAATATTTTATAGTATTTTTTATTTCCCTCAGAATCCAAAATATCATTTATCGCCCCTAAATTATTATCTTTAATTTGTTCCCTTAACTCAACTATTCTTTTAAACAATATTTGAGCAAAACTATTATCATAATAATATATCTTATAAGAATACAATGTACATAAATACCAAATTGTAAATCCATTTAAAAATACTATACATAGAGGAACTGCAAGCCACCAAGTTCTTATTACATAAAACAATTCTTCTTTCCTGTAATATATAATAGCTCCAAATAGTAAAGGTATTATTAAAAGTGATAATACACCATAGGATAGATATACTCTCATTTTTCTTTTCTGCAACTCATTCAACAAGTCGTATACTTCCCATTGTTTTCTAATTGTATTTTCTTGGAAATGAATTTTGCCGCTATCTTTAGATTGCCAATATAAAAGCCCCACAAAAGATAATATCATTAACACTAACATTATCCCTATCGTGTACAAATTATTATCGTTTATAGTAATAACAAGAAGCCTATCAAAAATAGCCCCGAAAACACATGTTAATAAAGGAATTAATATCTGGATTGAATTGTTTTTTTGATCTCTAAGAAAAGTTTTCATGTTCAAAATAAATGAGCTAAGTTTTATTTTGTTGCAAATATAAACCTTTCTGTGGATATAAGCAAGATAAAAATAATATTTAACACTAAATAATTCACTAATTACAGTAGACCCTTAAGTTATTGCAGTTCTAATACATTATTTCAACATAATTCTATGAATTAATATTTTTTATTTAAAAAAAGTAGCTTTATTCTCTTGAAAGCAGTAAATTTGCAAACGCAATTAAGTTATAATAGACAAATATGAGTAAGAATCCATTTGTAATAGGCATTTCTGGTGCAGTTGGCTCTGGGAAGACGTGGTTTGCGAACCGATTAAAAGAATCGATTTCCAAACCTGTTTGCATTTTTACACTTGATATTTATTCAAAAGATGAAGAATATGTAAATGGATTGGAATTTCGCTATGATAACCCTCAAGCCATTAATTATGACAAGGCATACGCAGAATTCTCGAAATTGAGGAAAGATAAGTCAGTTAAACTTCCTGTTTACGACTACGCATCACATCGTGTAGTTTCCGAGATTACATGCAACGCCCCATCTGTCATTATAATTGAAGGACTATATGCTTTTTGGGACAAACGCTTTCTTGACGAAATGGATTTCAAAATATGGATTGAAGCTGATGAACAAATATGTAAGGAAAGGCGAATAAGGAGAGACGTAAAGGAAAGAGGAGAGTCTTTTGAGGAATCAATGCGTAGACATATCAATGACTCCGAACCTGCTTTTGATATATATTACAAAAAGGGAAAGAGATTCTCGGATTGTATGTTTTACAATGTACAAGCAAATAGCAGCCCCAAATTAATTGAAGTCTTAAATAATCATATTTATGGGAAAAGATAATAGCACAGAGCAAACCTTGTTGGAAAAGGCAGTACATAATATTCAAAAAATATTTAAAAGTTGGACAGTATGGATAGGTTTAGCACTTGTCCTTTTGGGATTCTTTTTGAATTTAATAATAACAGAGGATCCTATTACGAAGAAGACTCTTATAAATCTTTTGATACCTTTATCTACTACGTTTGGGTCGACATTCCTTTCGGTGGCATTAATAAATGTTATTTACGAGCGTTGGCGTGACGCATTAATGGAAAACAAGATGGAAGAAATGAAAAATAATTATCAAAGTCATTTGGATTCGCTAGCTAAAGATATAAAACTAGAAATCCAAGCTGTTCCTGACTTGGTAAAACATAATATGCAATCTTCTATAAAAAAAATATCAGATAACGTGATTAATTATTACCACCCATGCGTTCCATGTAATATATACCCACCTTCTAAAGAAGAACCTAAGGAAAATGATTACTCTGAGTTTAAAACAGATTTGGTTAAATCTATGCGCGAATCAAATTGTTATTCTTATTCGGGCGTAGATATGACTATTGCTTCCCATTGTATAAAATATTTGTTTACAAAACAGCCGTTTCCAGTAATAGAAAAAATGGTGTTTATAATTTCTGATCTTAATTGTAAAAATAATAACCGCAAGAGATTCAATTCCAAGACAGGATTATACAAGGAGATGTATAATAGTATAAACAAGAGAAAAAAAGAAGACAAAGAAAAACTTATAAACTCGATAAGAACAATTAACACAATATGTTCTTATACTGGATATAAGATAAACGCAGTATTCTACATTTTACCCAACCGACCTCCTTTGCATATTCACAAAACAGATGGACTGTGTTTTTGGGGTGTTGTTGATAAGACTGGCCAATGGGAATGTCCTACAACTTACTGCTATAAACAAAATGATGACAAGTTGTCAATGTTTAAGACGATTGAAGATTTAATAGCACAAACAATAAAACGAGTGGATGAAAAGCTGTTCCCTGGTCATAAGTTTACAATCACTTCTTGGGATGGAGTAGATAAAATAATAGATTTTTCAGACAGTACAAATGTTAAAAATACCATAACATACCAATGTGGAAATACAATTAAAGAAGTTTCCATCGAAGACTTCGTTAACGACATGTGTTTATCAAAATGACTGAACAATGAACAGAATTCACAACAAATACCCAATAGCAATTCATGTTTTCTTTAAAAAGGATTGCAATGTATTACTTTCTCTTCGTATTAATACAGGTTACGAAGACGGTAAATATAGTGTTGTTGCTGGACATGTTGAATCTGGCGAGAGTATCATTGAAGCAGGTATTCGAGAAGCGAAAGAGGAGGCTGGTGTAGATATAACTCCTTCTCATTTCAAGATAGTAGGTTCTATGCATCGGAAATCGGATGACGAGAGAATTGACTATTTTGCCGTTGTGGAAACCTGGGCTGGTGAAATACATAATTGTGAGGAGAATAAATGTGGTGGATTGCATTGGTATCCAATAAACAATTTGCCTAATAATACTATCCCATACATCAAGTTTGCTATAAACAAAACCTTTGGTGGAAATAGCGTTTTGTGGTATGAAGAGTTTGGCTGGAACACGTATTACGAATTGGAGGAAAGGCGTAAACAGTACATTCTTGTAAAAAGAGGTATTATAGATACGCACCGCAACTTGGATGATGTTTATAATCACATTTTTGACTCAATATATTCAATTGATAGATCCTTCAAAGATAATGGCAATAGGGAGTCGTGGATGAAGAACTTAAAATCCTCTGTACTCTCTAATAAAATACTTATAGGCACCTCTATCCTTCAAAATTTAGCTTTGCAATCTAATTGTCCATTGTCCGCGTGCACAGTCATCATATCACCTTTAAATGAAGGCGAAATAGACTATGAAGAATTAGAGTGGATGTTAGACTCTCGGTTGAGAATGGGCATGGGGGTTGGTATAGACCTTTCCTCTCTATCAAAACCAGATGAAGCCATAAGTAAAATAGATGAGATACTATACAAGATTGACAATTCTTTGAAAAAGGATAATCGCAGGCCTGCGGCTGTAATTCTTACTCTTAAGGTTAGCCACCCAAGAGTCAGGGAGTTTATTGAAAGCCGGACAAAAAAAGATGAGGAACGAACAAAGCTCAACATCTCTATTGTTGTAGATGGGGAGATTCCTAAGGGAGATATAGAAGATAGCATCATTGATGCTATCAACTCTTGTGATGAACCCGGCATCCTTTTTTTTAACAAAATCGAAAAGGAAAATGATACTCCTCAATGGAAATATAGCTGTACTGCTCCATGTGCCGAGGTGGCAATGGCTGTTGGAGAGGCTTGCCATTTCAGCTATCTGAATTTGGCTGAGTTTGTTGTGTTTGAAAACAACAAATTCCATTTTGACGAAGAAGGCTTTGTTGATAATATCTACACCATAGTGAGATTCTTAGATGATATTGTGGAGTGCTCATTAAGCTATTGCCAAAATGGAGAATATGAATTAGTAGAGAAGAAAAGAAGGATATGTGTCAGTATAGCAGGACTTGCCACAGCATTAGTAAAAATGGGTATCGCCTACAATTCTAAAGAAGGGATTGATTTTGCCAAGAATATTGCTCATCTGCTTGCACTACATACGAAAAAAGCATCAGTCGAATTGGCAAAAGAACGGGGTACATTCCCTGCTTATAAGAAAAGTCTATATAGAAATGTGGATTGGCTAAATGAAAAGTTAAAGATTGTGGGAGCCGATAAAAGCTCGCTAATCGACGATATCCTAAAATATGGTATTCGTAATGCAACAACATTGGCTTTTCCGCCAACGGGTACCAGTAGCCAAATAGCTGGGGTTTCTCCGAGCATTGAGCCTTACTTGAATTTTGGATTATATTACGAAGGGCATCAATTTGTTCCTAACGTCATTTGTGATTATATCTATAAACGTTATCCCCAAAATGAGGCAAGTGAACTTGTTGCGCAACTTTTGCGGGATGAGGTGGATTTGGATAAGTACAAAGAATTTGTGTCTGCCACACAAGTAGATGTTGAAACGCAATTATTATATACAAAAGTTTTCCAAGATGTTTCTGACGGAAGTGCATCTAAAACTATTAATATGCCAGCATGCGCTACAAAGGGTGACATACGAAAAAGTTTAAGAAGAGCCGCTGAGATGGGGTTAAAAGGTATAACAATATATAAAGAAAAAAGATAGATGAATACAAAGTGATATTTTTTTCATCTACTTGAACAGTTCTTTTGTCGTGACAACCGACTTGACCATATCAGAATGATGTTCCGCTCTATTGGATAGACGGTCACAAAGGTGAGATGGAATTTCTTGTTGGGGCGAGAATGCTCCAACGCATCGAGGCGTTGGAGCAACTTCTCTGCGTAGGACTATGTGATGGCGTAGTTCGTTTTAGGTTCCCTTTTAGGGTTTATCGGAAGTCTGTAAGCATTCGTAGAAATACACGTTGTAACAGTTGTAGTTTAGTTGTACCTTTGCACCCGCAATAGTGCACATAACTACAACTGTTATTGTATCATGACAAAAGAAGCATTTGAAGTATTACAGTTAGACTTGCAGCAGAGCGGCAAGTCCGTCAAGGATTACCTGCATGATGCAGGCGTCAATTATTCCACCTATAACTACTGGCGTAAGAAGATGACCGAGAAAGATTCATCTAAGCCAGAGCTCGCTCCCATCAGTTTTACCCAGCCCTCAGATCCCTTTTTTTCCGGTGTCGTACCCTCTGGTGCCACCCTTTTGTTCCCCAATGGTCTCCGTGCCCACTTCGGTAGCGGTACGGAAAGCGTCCTTCTGGAATTGTTGAACAAGAGCCTTCCTGCCCATGTTCTGCCTGAATGACACGATGCGCTACTGGCTGTGCCCTGGGAGGACTGACATGCGTAAGGGTATCAGTTCCCTTTGTGGTGTAGTACACGAGAAGATGAAAAGCGACGTACGCAACGGCGACGTGTTCATCTTCATCGGCTCCAGCCGCAAACTGATGAAGCTTCTCCATGCCGAGGACGGGGGTATGGTGATGTATGTGAAACGTCTGGAGGCAGGTCGTTTCAAATTGCCCGAGTATGATGAGAACACACATAGCTATCAGATGGAGTGGCGTGACCTCGTGGTAATGGTGGAGGGCATACAGGAGTCTCCGGACCAGCGACTCAGACGCCTCCGCGCACAACGCAGGGAGTATGTGGTATAGACAAAATCTTATTACACATATATTACTGATTATTAGTTATTTATAGCACAAAATATTCTTTGTTCTCAGATATTTTTCGTACCTTTGCACTGTATTTAAAGGTATAAGAAATGACTCAGGAAGAGATGCTTTCACAAATGGAGATGATGCTGCAGCCGCTGCAGCAGGTGAACGCATCCCAGGCTGAGACCATCAAAAAGCTGACAGAGCAGAACGAGTCGCTGCAATCCCGTATCAAGGAGCTGACTGCCCAGGTGGCATGGCTGAACCGCCAGCTCTTCGGGCGCAAGTCCGAGAGACTCCCCATCATCGACCCCAACTATCCAGATCTTTTTTCCGGCATGCTTCCAGAGAATGCGCAACAGATAGCCGATGCCCATGACGAGGCTGTTGAGAAGATAGTCAAGACCAAGGAAGAACGCAGGCAGGAGAAGAAGAACCGTATCATGATGGAGGACCTGCCCGTGCTGGAACAGGTAGTCCTCACTCCCGACAATCTCGATGAGACGCTTTATAAGAAGATCGGGCAAGAGGTGACACGTATTGTGGAGCACAAGCCCGGCCAGTTGTATATCAAGGAGATTATCCGCGAGAAGTGGGGCCTGAAGGACAATACCTCCACGGCTCTCAAGGGTATGAGCGGTGTGCTGATTGCTCCGATGCCCCCTGCTCCCCATCTACAAAGGTATTGCCGGCGCCAGCCTGCTGGCCGAGATCCTGCTCCAGAAGTATGAGTACCATATGCCGTACTACCGCCAGATCAAGCAGTACAGTCACCTTGGCATGAAGGGACTGACGGAAAGCACCATGGACGGCTGGTTCAAGCAGACGATGGAGCTGCTTAAGCCCCTTTACGAGGTGCTCAAGTCTGAGGTCATGAAAGCAGACTACGTACAGGCTGATGAGACTACTACTCCTGTCATAAACAAAGATACCCATAAAGCAGCCAAGGAATACCTCTGGATGGTGAGGGCTGTGATAGAACGGCTGGTGCTCTTCTATTACGACCAGGGATCCAGGGCGGGAGCAGTAATAGAGGCGCTGGCAAACAGATATAACTTTAAGGGTTACCTACAATGTGACGGTTTTGCGGGCTATGAGACAGCCTTCAAGACAAATCCTGACGTGCTGCTGGTCAATTGTATGGTACATATACGCCGCCATCTTGAACAAGCACTGGACGAGAACCGTCAGATGGCAGAGTATGCCCTGAGTGAGATACAGCACCTCTACAAGATATAGCACATGTGTGACGATGCCGGACTATCGCCCGAAGAGCGTAAGGCAAAGAGGCAGGAACTCTCCAAACCCATCATGGAGGCCATGAAGCTGTGGATGGAAACGGAGGGTGTGAAGTACAGCGAGTCGTCGCAGATAGGCAAGGCCATCACCTACGCCTATACCCGATGGGACAACATGATGAGATACCTGGAGGATGGAAGGCTCCTGCTTGACAACAATCTTGCTGAGAATGAAATACATCGCTGGGCAGGAAGAACTACCTCTTCTGCGGTAATAACACAGCACAGAACATGGCAGTCGTCTTGAATGATATTATAAGCCAGATGCAATACAATACAAAAGCATCATATCTAGAACTATTACAACTGCTACCACATAAGTGGAAACGCACACATCCGGAATATGTCATGAATAAAACTACTTGATATAGGTATCACATATAGGTACAAGAAAAATACAACAACTACAGCTTATGAAGTTGTAGCTGTTGTATAGGTATTATTACCTGTAGTTTATCGAATGCTTACCAAGAAAGGGCAATGCCCAAAAAGAAAAAAACCACCTAATATACTCCCCCCTAAACCCAACAAAAGCTGACCAGATGATCTATGATCGGTTTCCGCATAAAGAACCTTGAAGAATCAAGTTCAGTACTTAAAAATATGAAAGTCTTTGCATCTTACACACCTAATCTGCGCATTGTTAAAATCGTTCGTATCAATCGAATCGCCTTATAGCGGGTAACACATCTATTTTTGCTATCATCTTCTCAAATAAAAACTAAAATAATTTCGCCTATCCCCCTCGTTGTCATCCCGCATTAACCTGACCATGTTCCAATGGTCTAGTTCTTCTACCAACTCTCTACGACAACTGTTCACCAGGTTGTTAAATACCCTTACCACCGCCAGAGTTGTTGAATCTTGAGGAACAGCCCTTAAATAATGCGATGCTTCATCCCTAAAGATAAAAAAAATCACATTTCCATAACATACTGAAATGCCAGAACTGCCCCTTCTTGTCATATTCTCCCAACCTGGATGGTTGCGGAGGATTTTAAAAATTTGTTTCTATTCATATCGTCTCATTTAAAATACAGATTCTTACAGTATCATCTTTCCCAGAAATATTTCCAAATAAAACTCATCATTTATTACAATCGTTTGAGAGATGAAAACTATAAATAACTTGTCTCATAACAAATTATTTGTGTCCAATTATACGGTTAAGCAATTTCCCTACACCATACTTTTTATACCATGTATCCAGTATAGCATCACTATCATAACCCTTTGATATTGGGAAATCACTTCGTTCTAGCTCTTTAAAATGCCTCATATCAACCTCATAGCTAAAATTTGCCTCGCGCTGTCCGGTTTGTGAAAACATCATATAACTATATGAAGACCTTTCGCGACTCTCATTCAGTGTTACCTTGATCTTTTCTTTAAATCTTAACGGCACATTAATTCTGAGTCTATTTGCAAATCCCATTTCTTCATAAATCCATGGGGATGGCGTTTCTTTTGCCCCTAATTCATACTTTAACGAGTTGTCTGAATCTACGAATATAAGACATTCGCAAGCATCCATCATCTTCATCAGTGCCATAGAGAGCAGAATATGAACATTGGCCGTAAGGAAGTTACGTTTGTCATAATCATAATACTTCTTATTATCGCGTTCATATGAAGCATAATAGTCATCTATCGATTTCTGAAGATCATTTACATACCCCCAATACAGAGAATCTATGAAGCTACGAATTCCATAATGCTCTTTTAAGAAACCCGCCAAGTTCTTCACCATATCTAAATCCTTATGAGAATGAGATATAAACACCTTAAACTGCGAATCATATGACTCTGACGGGAACCATTCTTCTTGCAGTTTGGTTCCTTTTATCAAGCTCTGTTTAATCGTGTCAAGATTAATATTAGCTTTCAGACTTTTGGTAATGTAATCAGTATCATACTCATACTGATTATTACCACATACTACTTCTATAGTAGTCTTCTTGATACTGAATGGTATAAACATCTGGCTACACTAAAAAAATATTCCTCTATCAACATGACAAATCAAGACTATGATAGTACAGAAAGGCCCACAACGAAGCACTTATCTGATAATCATCCAATATACTATAAATAACTTACAAATCAAGTTCGCAGCACAATATTATCATCACACCTTTACCTAAACCACCCAACAATCGTCCCCCAAATCAACACCACCGACACAACCCCAACAGCGATCAAAGTCATCCCATAAAATGGCACCACTGATTTAGAAAACCATCGGTCATTAGTAGCCACCAGTCCATTCTGTTTGTCCTCATCACTCAAATCCTTCATCTTGATCATATAAGGCTGGAAGTTAAAGAGCGCATCTTCACACTCTCCAAACTTATTGTCCCTAATCATATTAACAAAAAGGGTCTCGCGATTCCGCATCCCCCTCTCTAGATGCAAATAATACACATCCAAATACCAGAAAAGCACAGTCGGCAATATTCCCAACAATATCCACCCATTCAGAGCCTGAATCGTACATTGGAGCGCCATCAACGCCGATACAATTGTCACCATCCAAGTCTTGCAATTAGCACTGTTTGCTGCCATTCGTTCGATGTTGCCCTGCATCATCTCCAGATACTGGCGTTCATCATCATTCAGCTTGTTGTTTCTTTCGTTTTCAGCCATAGTCCATATGATTTTAATTATCTCTTCTCTGATCATTAAACCGATACAACACTTCATACCAGTGTTCAAAAAACGGATCCTCGAACTCTATCCGAGAATAATCCCCCATATTGTCTCTCATCGCAGCCTCCTCATTCGAAAGCCTTGAAATAAGTTCATCAAATTCTTCAAGCGATCGAAAACGTTTGTCATAATCAATAGTCTCATCTTCCCATTCTCCAATTTCCGCCAACTGTCTCACTTGTTCAGAATGCCGCTCATAATAATGCAGATTGTCTGCTATATGATAATAATTCCCGACTTTCATTCCGAGAATAGCAGCCACATATTCCAGCATAAACGTATAGTTGAATATATTCACACCGCTCGCTCCCCATATAAGATCATTAGAGCGCATCCTCACAATCAGGTCTAGTTTGTCACTTCCTGATTGCTTCATAAAATGCAGTTCTCGTGTACAGGGTATATCTTTCGATATCTTCAATACCCCGTTTTCATCAAAATCATCCTTCATCGGGTCACCGAAACTCATCACCGCTCGTCGCGTCTCTTTATCAGCTTTAAAACACTCTGTCACATACCTGAGTTGATCCACCGAACCTGGCTGTCTCACATTGATGGTCTCTATCCTATAATCCTCAATTTCGCCATTATAATCTCGGTATCGAGGCCCATACCCTCCTCTCATATACACCCCGTCATCCGAGAATTCCATCATCCTTGGCAGATAATGGACGATATATGCCATGTCATTTCTTCCTGATGCAATCCACAGCGACTCCGCATAAGGCAATGTCTTAAACCACTTCCTCTCAGGGATGGTTATCTCTCGTGCCCTCGGATTCGTAATCTTAAACATAGCTGGCTCGGGTAGCTCGAAGCACACATAGCCCCGAGTCTCCCGTTTCACGCCTTCAGATATAAGAAGCCGACTGGCTCCTATCAGAAAAGAGTTAATTCCTGTGTATGTCTCTGCGTACATCGTGATTGTATCTTGGAGTTAATATGCCACTTAGGAGGAAACGCATAGTCTATTGGCTGTGGCGTCTCTTTATAGTGTTGCTTAATTCTCACATTACCGACAAGCAACTCCGGCATTTTGGCACGAAGGTATTTGTCGGTCTCACAAAAACAGTTCTGGATATCTATCAAGTGCGGTTCTCTCCCTGGCAGTGGTTTAAACTCATCCAGACCGAATTCCTTTCTATAGTCATCCAAGTGATCGTATATGTACCAGATGGCATCCTCATAATCTTCTCCAAATGATTGAAAACACTTTTTTATACCCCTTATGGCCCCTATACCAGCCTTCACGAAGGAGTTCTCGTCAAAATTCACGTAGGGTGAATAATTGAAATCAACCGTATATTGATAGGCCAAAAATCCGCCGATAAACGAGCACTGCTCCATTAAGTTGAATACTGTCTCCATAGAATCAGCTTTCAACACTTTCTTCACAACACCCTCTCCTATGAATTCATCCTTCACCATCTGTAGCCATTTGGAGTGCTTGCTTGATAAATAATCATAACGCCTGTGACTGCCTGTCATCATATAGGCATTACTGAATATGGGGCAATCCTTCTGCCTTCTTGACAACAGATTACATATTTCTTCTACGTCAAAGTGCTCAATTCTGACATCGCCATACGCTTTCTCCAAATATTCCCATGTATCTATCTTGTTGAATATCTTAAAAACCAAGATTCTCAAGAGTACGTCTTCCGGCGTAAATCTATCCAAATCCTGATAGATAACATGGTTAATCAGATATTGACTCACACGGTCACAGGCCCTATACACATTGGTAAACTTATACTCGCTGAGAATAGGGTCTGAAGTAAGCGACGAACTATTATCTTCACATTTCTTCCAAAACATATTCATACGCTCCTGCATAAAGTAAAAGTAGTAATATAGGATGCGCTTATCCGGAATGGGAACCTTATGATTATGATACACCATCATATCTTTCAAATCGTACAAACTGGTTGGGTTGGTCAATCTTTCCTCCTCCTATATACTGAGCCATCAGATATCCCCATAGTCTTTGGGCATCCATCAGATTGACACATTTATAACCTCGCTTTTTATAAATACATCCTTCAAACTCCTCTGGCACATCTATCATAGATTTACCAAGATATACAAATTCCTGGCAAATCAATACGTGATCGGTTGTTCCCGTATCTCGATTCAGATTATCCATATTCACTGATCCATCCTCATGGGTGTGGTGTGAGTCTTCTTGCATCCAATTGCCGTCAGAGTCATGATGATAGATATTGTCACCATATAGTTTCTTAAGGCTACCGTTCATCACAGGTTTTTTTCTTTGAAAACGAGGGTCGTTCCAATATTGGTCAAAAGTCAGGATTTCAGATACTTTAGCCATATAGATCAATTTGTTGCCATGAGCCTTATTGGCATTACCGATGATAAAGTCCCCAATCTCAGCAGAGTATCTGATTCCCGGTTTACAGGTTGCCAGCGTTAGTACCCCAAAAAACGGATTCGGCGCAAAACCATAATCCCTTGCCACAATATATGAATAAGCTTTTGCCATAATCTTTTAACATACGCCTCTGCTTCCTGTCACCGATGCTCGAGGAGAACCGTCAGAGTTCACAAAAACACTTTCACCGCCCAGTGCGTTTTCTATATTCTCAGTGTTCCACCCCACGATGGCATCTGCAAATTCCTCTAATGCAGGTGGTATGTCAGAGTCTTTAGCTCCCTGAATATAAACACCAATAATCTGCCTGTCGAGTTTCTCCGCTTCTCTTATTTCCCAATCCACCCACTTGCTATCATGAGTTTCCGGTCCAATCAAGCATATCAGTGTACTCGACTGGTTGATAAGCGGGCGCAACAAACTCTTGATATATTCCTCATTCGTTGCATTATTATACTTCTCTGAAGTTACAGAGTAGTTCTTGATGCAATAATCAGCACTCAGCAAGTCTTTAAACTGCTTGATGCTGTCTTCATCCTCATGATAATGACTCACAAAGACATTCTTTATTTCTTTTTCTTCGGCCATAATAATTATCTACAAATAAATCACTCTCATTACAAATGCATCTCATTCAAAAACAATATTTAAACCTCTTTCACCCTCATCAGAAAACAAAATCTTAGGGGCACCCACACACCATTACGTCGCGTTCCAATCCTTTCCCATCTCGATTCGTCTCCATCACATCACTCTGATTCACCCTGTGGCTCAATGGCTTTGGGCTCAAAGTTGCGATTAAGCAAGCCATCAAATTTGTTTGAATGGCCGAGCGTGGGCAACTTCGCATCGTTTATACGATGCAAATATACAGATTCTTATTCAATTACACTTATTCTTAACCACATTTTTAATATTTCTTACCCTAAAAACAATTAAAGCCACCTAAATTCTCCTCATATAGTAACATAAACTACGACCACTATAACAAATCCCGCCCCTGCAACTCCATCTACTGTTCCCAGTTACACCATTTCGATGCCACAGCATTATCCGTCGCCAGCAGTATAAACATATCGGTATTCCTAATCATCTTCTTGATACGCTGTGCCGTCTCCCCCCCCGAAGTCTTTTCCGGCATCCCCGGATCATCGGCATCAATGTAACACTCAACACTATAATATCGCTCCATATAGCCAATGAATCCTTTCAAATCTTCCAAATCCGAATGCTTGTGCGACAGAAACACCGTCCGTTTCGTAGCCCGTCTTGTTCCCACAGAAAAACTCCGCGACTCGGTCAACAGCCCGCTATACCGCGAATCCTCTATCTTATACGACGAAAACGACCCTTGACTAAATACCTCTATCATTTCTCTATCCTATTTAACCAGTCAAACAACATAACCCTCTCGCCATTCCGTTTACTCACCATAAACAAATGCTCTTTCAAATCATAATATATCCACGGATATTGCTGTAGAAATTCACGTTTCTTCCATCGACCGTTATTAGGTTTTACAGCCAATATAGCCAAATCATCTACGCCCTTAGAACAGTCCGAATAACCTATCTCCCAACTACACCATGCCGATTTCAATGATTCCGTCGTAACCACGTATATCACCTTCCTCGCTTTACTGATTCTGTCCTTCAGATCTTCTGCCGTCCGAGCATCTGTTACATGTTCCATCTCAGGATCAAGCCAATCCACGTATGCATTTTCCACTCCTTTACTATGCCGTAGAAACAATATCAGCTTTCTAACAAAGCTCATATCATGACTCGAATGAGAAATAAACACATCATATTTCCCATTCTTCGGCACATTACCTCTCGTCAACTCAACTCCCGCATACTCGTCAGCAAGTTTTTCTATTCTATTCTTTGTCAGAATTTCTTTTAATTCCATAATCGAACCCTCTTACAATCCTAACAACTCCTTAAACAGCGACGTATAGCTCAACTCTGTCAGCAACCGCTCATCAAACTCTCCGCGATACTTGTCAAACAGCCCTTTTGCTGCAGCTCCCGTAGATGCAATAGGCAACACAAGCGCATCAGGATGACACCCACGAAATAGTTCATACTCCTTGAACACGCCACCCATTCCTCCGATAAACACGGCAGCTTTATAATCGTTGTCCTTAATCATCTTCTCACGCATCAGAGCTAGGCTTACTGTCTCCGTTTCCAATTTCTCAGTAATCACACGAATCCCTACATCCTTATTCTCTGTAGGGAAACGCCCCCTATACCATTCCGATTGATACAACGTCACCCTGTCCGACATCTTCAATCCGTATCTATCCAGCACCAATGTTATCAATGGAGTAATTGATGGATGACCGCCCCATATCAGGTGATACTCTGGATTTGCCAACACCGTTGATGTCAGTGCAATTACGGCATCTCGGATTGCTATCACATCCTCTGTTCCGTAGAACTCTCTGCCAGGCTTGGGTACACTCGCCGACAGGAACACATTCTTTACTTTGTCGTTTTCAGCCATAACTCAAACTCCTGTTTCTTGATGGTTTTCACTATCAGGTATTCCCTCATCCAGTCCAAATGTGCAATCCATTTGGGTAAGATTCGCATATCATCATAAATTAGCGACACTTTCTCAGGCATCTTATCCTTTGGAAGCCACTGTTTCAGCATCTCCTGTGACTCATAGCAGTCCATCGACTGTGGTACACCAATAATTGGAATATAGTACCATAGTTTCCCATCCTGCCGCTGTTCCACTAAAAACATCGGCTCTTTTACGATAGCCCTGCCTTGACGTTCTGCCTCTTTCACAAATTCCGCCGTTAGACCGTCCTGCCTTGCTGCAATATTCCTTGCACGCAGTGCTTCTACCTTCATTGCAATGTCTTCCAATACAGCATCCTTCAGGGTAGCATCATCTCCAATCTGGTTCCCATCACCAAAATTTTCTGTCTTTATATTTTTTATCGCACACAGTTGATTGGCTGCACCTGGATCTGCTCCAGGCCAGTTCAACTGAAGCACACCCACCTGTCTGGCATTAGCCTCCGAAATCTCCTCCTTACACCAATCACTATCCATGAAATTGGGCGAGTTCAACTGTATCAGCACATCACTGTCCGTAATTCTATGGTGCAACTCCGCTTGGAAATCCGCAACTCCACGAATGGAATAGGTATCCAGAAATACATCAAACTGATGCCGCGACAACACATCATATAACTGATTGGCTATCGTCGCCGAATCCGATCTCTTATAACTGATAAATACACGTCGAACTTTCCTTAGAAGCCTCAGTTCTTCAAAGGCCGCGTTTACGATGCTGTCCAATAAGCCGTCTGTATAGAGTTTCCCATTGATAGGATGTAATACTGCTGGAATTTCCTGTTGAAACTGCCCGTCTGTAAAGAAGATCGGGAATACAGCATCCCCATTCCCCATCAGTTTCTGGAGTGCTTCCACGTCCTTATCCCCATGGTCTTGTTTGCCAAAGTAATAAGCAAATGTTGGTTTCCGCGAATCATAACCACCTGCCTCTAAAGGTGTCATCATTAGTGCCCCATCCAACACAGCTACTATCGACCCGTCAAGCCCACGTTCCGCAAGCAATTCAAAGAACCGGTCTTTTACTTTCTGACAGGCCTCACATCCCGTATCGCCTAATAATATAAATTGATAATAGCTACTCATTTCATCTAGTCTTTGTCAGAACATATCCACTCGCATCGTTCTCGCTTTTGTCATAAGCATTATCAATGTAATATGCTGTGTTAGCAAGAAAAGCGTCCTCTTCAACAAAAGAAATGTAATTCCCAGTCATTTCATTGATACAGTGACAATTCGGGCAGGAGTATACTTTAGGATCTTGATTGAAACGATTGTTATTAATAATGTCGAAAAGCTTATAACTATTGAAATTCTGCACCCTACAGCCGTCGGCATTTGTTGTCATATATTTGAACCAGTCATAATTGCCATTTACCTTCATTATAACACCCACAACGCCATTTGTATGTGAAGTACGATCTTTACGGGTTATATCCTTCAGGCAGTATTCTATTTCCCAATCAATCCACTTGCTCAGCTTAATATTGGGTGAGAGGATGACAATAGTGACAGATGTATCAAACATCATATTTCTCAAGTTCTTCTTGATATTCTCTGTTGTTGTGTCAGTAAGATCCGGCGAGTCAGATGTTTCCCCTTTATAATAGGTTGCGTCGTCACCCATAGCGGCAATGATACGGTCTCTCAAACCCCTTGCCTCACTATATTTATATGATATAAATGTTTTGTGCGCCATATTCAATAATTATTAATTGTTTATACTAATAAACGTTTTACCATATTTTTATTGTGATTTTATAATCATCTTTAACCACCTCATCGTGATTCCCCTCCTCAGGGTCACCCCATCACCAAACAGGGAGGAATCAGCCCGCGATATGATTGCCACACATTTCATCATTAATAAGTTATTATTAACAATAATAATTTAACATCAAACTTTAGTCAAACTTTTTAAAAGTAATCTCTTCTCTATATAATAACTGATATAAATAATTAGCCGCCATATAAGCAGCATAGGGTTTATACTTGTCACTTTTATTATTTGTAAGATCCATTACAGCTTTGATGACCATTGTTTCCACGTTAAGAATCTCACCTACTCTAAAGATGGCATAACTTTCCATATCAACAGCACAGAGTTTACGGTGTGCAGTTGTTTTTGCTATTCTATCCAACTCATCTTTTTTATCAATCACATAGTCTGCACAAGCTATCGCATAATAATGAACATTCGGCTCTTGCAAGGTTAGTGTGCTACGGTTTTTCTTAAGGTAGTCAGAAGTATATTTATCAAATAGTTCTGATAAAATTTCTTTCACTTTGCTACTTTTTACTATACCCGACTCTTTAGGCTTTGCACTTTCGATATCAGCCGAAAAACCGTCCTCTGTCAACTTACCCCTTTGGAACGCAATACTTTCGGACGGAATGACAACATCTCCTATTTTGACACCTGCAGCCTCTCTCCCGCCACAAACTCCAATCATATAAATTGTTTTAACACCAAGTTGAGTTGCCATGTGGGTAGCAATGATGCTAGCATCTGCTATACCCATACTCGATGAGCATGCGGCAATAAAATTCAACATCCGCCCATTTTGTGTTTTCAAAATACTTTTCTTATAATGAATACCATTTATTGCCTCTTGCCTGATAGAATCTGGCAAGACCTTTTCCATGAACGGATCAAGTTCTTCTTCAAGGGCGCATACAATACCAAATTCATATGGCGCACGGTCTTTGTTTATAAAAAAGTCAATTCTGCTATACAAGGCATCCCTATAACCTTGGCCGTCATCCCCACATACTCGGAGTACTTCATCCCAAGTAAAGAATGAGCAAATATTATAGCCCTCCTCTGCTGCATTTTTAATTATGGGAGTAAGTTTCTCTTTATCCATAAGTTCCTTATAAGTTCCACTAAGAAGAATGATGGGTTTACTTTTCCCAATGGTTCCCAAAATTGCATTAACTGTCATCGATTGCATTGTCCTAGGATCTATGAAAGAACTCAAATCCAAGTCAACAATATACAAATCAGCCTTTACCGTCTTTATGACATCAAATATCAGGTCTGCATTTTCTGTATACTCCACTTCATACTTTCCCTGAAATGCAGATGCATATTTCCCCTTTCGGTTCTGCAAATCATCATCAACTACTAAAATGCGTTTTCTTAATTCCATACCAAATGCTTTTATAATAATGGGAATGTTACTTTTGTCTGTATTATATTGTTGTCTACGTCTGTATACTCCACTTTGATTCTTAATTCTTCTGTAAGCCTATTCTTTCCATATCTCGTCTTTTTTGCTGTTTCTTGACGGATATAATTAGCGTTCTTCTTTGAACTAGTCTTATTGTATATAAGAAGAGAAACCGTTGATAGATCTTCCGCATATTCAATCGAAATCCATATTGCATGCTTCTCGCCGTTCCCTATTATACCTTTAGAATGCGTTTGGGCATTATTTAAAAGATATTCTATTTCATTGTCAACAGTCATGTCCCATATCATCCATCTCTCATAGATGTTAGAGCAACCCACATTTTTTCGGTCGAAACGATGTAATGCGATATCATATTTCCCCATCCAAAGACTTATTCTGTCTTTTAATTTAAAATCGTCTTTATAAGGTCTATTATCATTGATGAGGTTTAAGGGGATGAATAGTCTGTCATGAACTTTGGACAGACATATCGAAAGATTTGATATCTCTCCGATATATTTTGTTTTCTTTGGCTCATAGTCCTCCCAAGTCATTCCATTAATCACATTTCTTGTTTTGCCTATCATCTCTTGTGCCTCATTTATTCTAATGTCGTTGTCTTTCTTGCACCAATCAGAAAGATTCCAATCGTAAATATAATCAAGGGCATATTTCAGACAATCCATGGCATCTTCTACCCTTCGTAAATCTTGCGTAGTGCTGATGGCATCTTCTATCAACCGACCAATAGGCCTAGTGTGTGTCCTGCCGTCTCCATTGAATAATTCAGAGTGAAACAGCTTGTATGCCTTATCTTCTGTCATAGAAGTCTGTCTTAGTTTCCGGGCTTCTTCGAAATGACCGAAGCTCTCTTGGGCCCTTTGGCTTAAATAAGATAACAATATTAATATGTCATAATTCGGTCTCACATTACTTCTAATCATCTCATTATATTTGTCTTTAAGACAAGCCAATACCTCATTCTCCTGAGTCATCAAAACCAATGCTGCAAATGCCGTGTGATTGTTACATTCGATAATAGAATTGGCGCGGTCAAATATATAACATACTATTTTTTCTCGTACTTTTCTACTGATAGTTTTTCCATAGAGCAGCAGATTTGTACAAAGCATCTCAAGAATTGTGAGGCTATCTAGGCAAAATCTTTCCGAGCAATATTGTAGCATCTTGTCATCCCTTGATGTTATGCTTAGTAATTCGCCCATGTACAGTGTCAATCCCAGCGAAGTAAGCAACTCTATTTTGTTCGATTCACCACCGCATTGTTTACACAATCCATCCTCAAAATAGATGCCAAAGCGTTTTGCAGGTTGTTCCAGATGTATTTTAACAGGCGTGAGCGTCTGTACTCGCTCCAACGTATTCTCCGTTCTAGCTCCCCATATGTCTATCCATTCTAATACACGTTTTCGAGCATTCTCCGAGACTATTTGTGATGAGAAGTCGGAAATCGAATTGATGGCTGCACATAAAGGACAACTGTATTTCGAACCTAGCCTTGGTATGTCTAAGCGCCAGAAGGCTGATGTTTTTCTGCAATCCGAGGTGTTGTACGGTATGCGCCTTCTCTCTAAGATAAACACCGACATGATATGGCGGATTCCAAGTCCATACATCACATGTTTAATTTCTTCTTGTGTCTTACCGTCGATGATGGCATCGTCTAAAAGTAAAGCATTGATTTCCTTTTCACCTATTCCATCCTTGTTTTTCACACGTTGAACTAAAATCGTTTTCTTGAGCATCTCAATAGTCAATGGTGAAGGTTGAAAACTCGTTCCATTACGCTCTTTGTTAAGGGGTATGAGGGGGATAATTTTCACATCATTATTAATAAGATATTCCTTAATAATGTCGACAATGCGTTCTGTATTAGAATGATACGGATAGATCAAGAAAGAACATTTCCGATGTTCGTACTTCTTCTCTTCTTGCTTCTTGTATTGCAGGACATCTTGTTTGAACTTCACATTCTCATGGAAATTCATATCATCTTCCTTCAAATTAAAAGCCGCCATTATCTCCCCCAGTAAGAAACGTGCAAGATCGCTACCCAAAAGGAAACTCTCCTTCACAATAAATGGAAAATTGATGTTCAATATGTCATGTTTTGTCTCGTAGTCCACATGTGAAATGCCAACAAACATGCCATTTCTTCCCTGCCAATAATTATAAGTTTCCTTGGGTGCACACTTGTAAACCTGCTTGAATTCCACATAATTCATTTCATCTTTTGTAAAAAAATACCTGTTGGATATATCCCCATTCCCATTCATCAATCTTGCCTTATATCGCGGTATCGGGAAATAGCGCCATCCAAAAGGTGCTATCGCATAGGTGGATCCTACCCGTCTATAACTTTGTTCTAAAATACTCTTATCTTTCTTACGGGGGAATAAGTCTTTTTCGGGCCAAGCTAATAAGTGCATTACAGAATTTTTGGAAACATATTGTGAGGAGTCTTTATGGAGGTACAAGTTGATGTTATAGGTAACATTAGGAGTTTGAGTAGCCCCCGAAACATAGACACTTCCTAGCGCGACCAGCGGACTCTCCCCGGCAGATGTCTTATTATAAAATAAGTTGTTCATGTAGTCTGCCATGCCAGTCATGAGAGGATCGTCTGCTGTGTAAGTGCATCCTGTCTCTGGTGCAAGGCAGAGTGTTCGCTGTAGGACATTATGATACATCTTTTTCAGGAAAGTGTCGGTCAATGTTTTCTCAAAGTCAAGATATCCGTTGAGAACATTCTCTTCATCATCTTTGTACCACCTAACATTATGGTTGACATAAAAGCCTTCTGTTGCGTCTTTTTGTGCGATATATTGCCATGTTAGCATCGAGTCATGGGTTTTCAGCCACTCCACTGCATGAAGAAGTGATAAATGTGGAGAGAAATCCTTTGGTTTGTTCTGGATGTACTTCATAGTTTCGCTGTATGAGTCCACATAGGTTTCACCTTGTTTAATAAGAACATAGACAGATAAACGCTGTGAAATCATGATAATCCTCTCAACTCTCTTTGTAAATCCGCTCTTAAAGTAGGCATCTTTCAAAGCCTGTTGATAAAGTCCACATTCGTTGACGGGAATATCTGCTATAATGACGGTCTTGCTGTCATTGCTAATTCCCGCTAGCGATTTGATTTCTGTAATGTAGTCGTAAATACCATTTTTGGAAACATGTTCGCTTGGAAGGAAAAAACAAAACTTTACGCCTTCTTTCTGTTCCAAATACTTTACATTATCCATAAAAGACACATCATACCTATTGTCCTTTATATATGACAAACAAAAAGGCATTTTGCTGTAACTACAGTGGAAATACTTTTCGTAGATACTTCGTTCTTCTTTCATCGCCTCAATGAAGCAAACACCGCAATCTGGTGACAGCACCCAATCTTTATAATCCATTGGTTGAAGAATTGCCAAACGACTCATCAATGAAAGACCTTGTACGTAATGGTCTTCTCCTTTAGAACATGCTGCAACATATGAACCATTTGTTGCTACAACAGGAATGACATCACCTATCCAATAATCGTAATCTCTTGCTAAGAGGAACTCTTTATCTAATAATTTTCCAAGTGTATAAAGGCCTCCAAAATGCGTGTATTTTTCTTTTTCAATACCCCTTTGGCCTAGTCCAATAGTTTCTCTCCAGGCTTCCCTAAAGCTCATCTTAACATAATTTCTCTTAAGAGAAAAGTGCTTGGTTAATCCAATTCCTGCATCAATTACATAAATCTCCAAAAAATTGGTTGTAGTCATGGGGAAGTTCTTGACAAAACATTTCACGTCCCTCATTTCTGAGTTGAAAGATTTTTCCAAATCCTTCCTCGATGTTGGCGACAATGTATTGTCTGTCAGCCCAGTACGATGCCGTATATAATACCCGACATATTTCGTGCGGTTATTGCCATAGGCATGTTCATATACATTATTGATGGCTTCTTTGAGGAACAAGCCAGTTTTCCAAATAATCTCATTTAACTGGCTTGGTCTAAGAAAAGATGATATTCTATGCTTTACACTCTCAAGTTCAAGTTCTATATCTCTATCAATTTGACTTTCCTTTTTGGTATGGCCTAAATCGACAACCCTCGCTTTTAATATCGTACTGTTACTGAAGTAAATGAAACCATTAAGATTGTCATGCATCCAACGTATCGTTCTCTCTGTCAACTTTTTAAATTTCTCATTTGAATTGGATTCATCAAATACATCTCTTTCTAAGACATGTACGCCATATTCTTGCATTACTGACAAGAACCCTTCTTTTTCCAGAAATTCATACACTCTCTTTTGTTCCTCACTCATGTCACTTAAAGATGGGACAAGAAAGAAAATTCTTTTATTCAGATGAATTTCAGCAATACTGATGAGCAAGGAGAGCATTGGAAACGGATCTGCCCATTTCAAGCCACAGCCACAGATTACAACATCTTTCACAACATTATCTATATTACGTAACTGTTTCTGTATATCCCCGTAATTTTCAGCCCATATTGAGTTACGTAATTCATTTGGCAGATAAAGGAATAGTTTATCGCCATTCAATTCTTGTTCAAATTCCTTTTTCAAAGTTAATTCATCCATCGCCATTTGCTTATTCAATTATTGGGGGCCTTCTTTTTATTGCTTATATTAATAATCAGCAATCAACTGTAGTCATTTTCTGCTGAATCTAACATATAATCGATACAAAGATACTAATTAGTATTTAACTAATTATCATATCAACTCAAATCAGTATATTATTTTATGTTTTTTAACTAAAATCTACACCAGAATCACAATATAAACTTAGAAATAAAGAATTTGGCTGGTTGCGAAAGCGGTTGTTACCGCCCCAAAGAGTTGTAGCATTTGCTCATCCTTCAAGAAGGACGGGCTACAGCGATAACACTTTCGGACTGTCTGGGGAATAACCGCAATTCAGAGTACCACCGCCTGACCGAACATGTTCGCTTCAGCCGACGCGCACACTTATCTGTGGTTGTCCCCTTTTTCTGGTGGTAGGCTTTCGCAATATCACACTATGGTCAGGATGAAGTGAACCCAAAAATGCTTCTCCATCGTGAGCCTATCCGCTTTATCGTCAATCATCAGCCTCAGACACCGTTGTCTGATACAGAAAAGCACACTCGACCGTCGTAAAAGCGTTAATGTCGTCGGGCAACTCTTACAGCCTTGTCGGTGTGCAAGACACTGATAAGGCTATAAGACACACCCGACTGTCAGCGGACGAGAGAAAACGGCTGTCTTCACTTGCAAACTGGAAACCGCTGGGGGCATTCAGTATTGCAGGTGAGGACAACCGATTTCTTATTCTCATTCGCTCTATTCTGGTTGCTTTTACGAGCATATAATCCCAATCAGCCAAAAGTTTAGTTCGCTTTCGCGAAGAGGAGGAACGGGAGTAGCTTGAATGTGCGAATCCGTTTCCCGAACGCACCGCTTTTGTCCCCTCTCGCCTGATGTTTGATTGTTCCTGTGGCAAAGGTAAAACGCAAATTGGAATGGCAAAGTTTCAAGCCCCAAGGGGTTTCGGGGAAATCTCCACACCCGCAAGGGGGTAGTATTTCGCCGAAAAAACTTTGCGAATCCAATTCTGCTACCTTTGATCGGGCCGCAGGAACAAACAAACGGCGATAGGAAACGCAAAAAAAACGGTGGATTCGAGGAAACGGATTAGTTCATTAGGAACTTCACTTCACAGCTCCTGGATCCACATAAAAAATTAAGATTATGGCATACAACAGTACAACAGCAACATTAGCGGTTATGGGTTACTTCCTCTTCCGCACCATCCTTTGGGCAGTCCGCATCCTGTGGCATTGCTTCAAGGCAGTCGTAAACCTCGTCCTATGTCTCATTGTAGCCGCTTTCTGGACGGTGTTATTCCTTGCACGTATCATCCTCTAATCCCTAATAGATATGTTCAAATACGCCATTATGCAGTACACCCCTCAACGCTATATGAGGAAAGCAGACTTCGAGACGCAGGATACTATGCGCCACTTGCTCGACTTCAAGGCAGGTCGTAAGTATGCAACCAAGTGGGCAGCGCAGATAGTTGGCAAGACCCTTTCTGCAATGGACTTGACAAACACCGTCATAGTCTGCATCCCTGCCAGTTGTGAGCAGACCAACAAGCGCAGATACAAGAGATTTTCCGCAGACGTGTGCGCCATGTGCAATGCAATCAACGGCTTTGAGCATATCCAAGTTATCGGCAAGCGTGAGAAAGTGCATATCAGCAAGAAGCACGGACAAAAGAGCAACGTGCAGATAGACGCCGACTACTTCAACGGCAAGCGTGTGTTGCTGATTGATGACATTTGCACCACTTGTGCCACCGCCAACACTTTTATCGAGCAGATGCAGGCAGCAGGTGCAGACGTGAGAATGACCCTCTTTCTCGCCAAGACAAAGACATATCGTAGAACATCAAATTATCAATACAACTGAATTATGAGCACAGCAGCAACAATGAGACTCCCCATTAGCAGATGGAGCATTGAAGACAGACCCACCGAGAAACTACAGCGTTTAGGCACTGAAAGCCTTACGGACGCAGAGTTATTAGCCATCCTTATCGGAAGCGGAACGCAGCAGTATAGCGCAGTGGATATTGCCAAACACGTTATGGGCAAGTTCAACAACAACCTCAACACATTGGGCAAGGCACGTTTCGACGAGTTCAAGGACATTGAGGGTGTAGGCACTCAGACCGCATGTAAGATTATGGCAGCAGTGGAGTTAGGCAAGCGCAGACAAGCAGCAACCGCAAAACTCCGCCCCGACATGAGCACCGCCACACGTATCTACAACTACATGCTACCGAAGATGCAAGACCTCAACCACGAAGAATTTTGGGTACTGTTGATGAATCAGAACTACAAACTTCTGAAGGCAGAGCGTATCAGCATTGGCGGTATCACCGAGACCAGTGCAGACATCCGAATCATCATGCGTGAGGCAGTCCTCAATAATGCCACCATCCTCGCAGCCGTACACAACCACCCCAGCGGAAGCCTTACACCCAGCAGGGCAGATGATACGCTGACAACGGCAATCAAGAACGCATGTTCCGTAATGCGAATCTATTTCCTCGACCATGTTATCGTAACGGACGGTGCTTTCTATTCATTTCACGAAATGGGCAAACTCTAATATTCACCTTGTAAAATATACATCATTATGAAAGTACAGATTGAGAACCTAATTTGCGAGTGGGAAAGTGAATCCACCGCAGAAGTATTCGTGAGATTCTGCAACCTTATCCTGCTGCAGAGAGACCGCCACGACCTCGAAAGGGCACTGAAGTTCAGCCCCTACCGCAGCGTATTCGAGAAGAACTTCATTTGGGGATTTGGCGCACACCACTTTTGGGTAAATCAGCGCAAGCCGTACAGCGGTGAGCCGATGGAGAAGCGTTTACTTATTGTCGAACTCTAACAAGAAAAGGATATGTGTTACGCAGGACGATTTATCATCCCCACATGGGCAATAGCGCCCCTCTGCCATGGGGACTACAGCGGGCTGAACGATTTGGATTCAGAGTTGCTGAATGCCTTTATCGACAGCAATTTCCCCAAGGGCTATAGTGTTGAATGGACGGGAATCAATGAGCCGTACATTTGTTCCCATCCCGATATTGGCGATATGACAAGCGAAGTGGTAGAAGCAGACTTCTTTCACGCATAAGTATTAACTAAGGTGGGAGTGGGCAACCATTCCCACCACTAAAGACAAACAGACAATGGCAAGAACAAAAGCAATCAGCAGAACGAGAACCACCATAACAAGGCAACTGCAATTCGTTTGGAGGCACAAGTTAGTATCAAACGGAGAGACCACCGACGGAAAGGAAGTGGAGGTATTGGACGCAGGACTATTCAACCACCGAGGCGATGCACCCGACTATTTCAATGTCAAGTTGAAGTTGAACGGTGTACTATGGGTGAGCAACGTCGTAGTAACCGAGAACGCATCCGACTGGTATCTGAACAATATGGACAAGGATAAGGCGTATGACAACGTAATCCTCGCAGTGGTGGGCAATGTCGATACGGACATCATCAACTCCGCAGGTCAAACCGTCAACGTCATGCCGATGGAAGTACCGCAGCAACTGGCTAAGCGATACCTGATACTCGCATCCGACCAAGGGCAGACGGTGTGCCATCAGAACGTAAAGGAGAACTGCACCCGCCTCACCGTCAATTCATGGCTCAGTGCCTTACAAACCGAGCGTTTGGAATGGCAGACCGAGGAAATAAGGCACAGGGCAAAGGAGTTTGGCAGTTGGGAAGCAGCCTATTTCGTGACCATTGCCCGCACTTTCGGGATGGGTGCCAATGGTTACTTGATGGAGCAGTGGGCAAAGTCGCTGCCAATGTCGGTGACAGACCTCCATGCCGATGACCTCTTTCAGTTGGAAGCCCTCTTTCTCGGACAGGCAGGACTATTGGAACTCGACACCATTCCCGAACGCTTTCAGCACCATGCTCTCAACGAGGGATATTTCGCCAAACTCCGCAACGAATATCTCTACCTTGCGCACAAGTATTCACTCCAGCCCCTTGACGGCAAGCAATGGCAACCGATGGGCAACGGACGCAACCGCACTCCGCACCTTGCTTTCTCATTCCTTGCCAACATGTACTATCAGCGCAAGACCTCGCTACACGCCATGCTCAAATGCGAGACAATGACGGAAGTGAGGAATCTGCTGAAAGTATCTGCTACACCCTATTGGCAGACACGCAGCCACTTTGGCGCAGAGTGCAAGACATGTGCAAAGCAACTCAGCGCAGAACGGCTGAATCTGATAGTCATTAACGCAGTCGTGCCCATGCTCTTTGCATACGGTCGTGAAATGGCACAGGAAAAGTATTGTGACCAAGCCTTCGACCTCATTGAAATGTGCAAGGCAGAGAAGAACGCCATCACCAAGCACTGGCAGCAGTACGGCATCAATGCCGACAGCGCAGGACAGACTCAGGCACTTATCCAACAGCAGCGTGAGTATTGTGACAAGCGCCAATGCCTCCGCTGCCGTTTCGGTTACCAGTATCTCAAAGGCACTACGAAGTTGGAGGGCTACAGAAACATGGTGATAGAGCCCGACCTTTTCGCAGAATTGTATTAACCACGGGTGGGAGCCGAGGAAGGCGAAATCCTCGGCTTCCTTTTTCTTTCGGATTGCGGGAAAGAATAAGGAAGCGAAAAAGAAACCGCAGAAACGAGAGCCAATAGGTTAGTTGCCCAGCACTTTCACTGCAACGGCACCTAACAAAATCGCAATGGTGAAACTTGATAACGTGCCTATCATTACGTACTCCGTTATTTTCACTTCCTTTGCCTTTGTCAGTTCTCCGAAACGGAATACGGATTTAGCAGCAAGCAGGAACCCGATACCTTCCATACAGCCGACCAGCATAAATGTAAGTATCAAAACTCTTTCAAGATAGCCAATCCATGATCCAGCATTTGGAAGGCTGTTTTTCTCATTTTCCTTGGGAGTCCACTTCGCAATAAAAGTCCCCAACAGGATGGAAGAAGGCTTCAAAGCCAACAGGTAACAGACTGCCACCACCCAAATCCGATAGTCCAACAGCCAATCACCACTCAAGCATAATTGCGTGTCTGTTATCCATGCCCATAACAAAACGATAACCGTAATATGTGCCAACTGGTCTATAATGAATACCCAGGTATCTTTGCTGTTCACACATGACTTCACATAATCTATTATATAATGAGTGACAAATACCACAACCGGAATCAGCCAGCACTCCCACATCCCGACAAGGAGATATGCCAGTGCAGCGTTTATTCCGCTATGAATGGCCAAATATATAAGACGCCTGACACCCATAGAGTTTTTCCCTTTGCAAATCGTGTCTGTCTGGAGGAAGAAGTCGCCAATAATATGAGCGACGAGGAGTTTAACAATAATCAGAATGTTCATAGTTCACTATATTTTGTGATTAACGTTTCAAAACGGTTAAGATAGCGAGAAAGTAGTGGCTCTTTGGCAGCATTCAAGGTCTTGCTGATATTTTGCTGAGACTTTCCTGTTTTTGCTTCAATCTCAACTTGCGGCAACTGTTCTGCAATGGCCAAATACAGCAACTGAGCCTGATTCGCACTAAGACCGGAAATTAGATTATCAACGAAACCAATACTCGCATTGACCTCTTCATTGACTTCATTCCAGCAGGTTGCTACGGCCAATCTGTTTTTTTCTATACTATCAAGCCCACGACCAGACAATTTGAATGCCTCGCCATCAGATACGACAATACTCTCTCCGTTATAGTCAATGGAACCAATGCCAATAGATATCCGCGCATCCCATGTTCCTTTCTCCCCCTTCGGGGTGTTACCTATAAGGTAAGTACGTATCATGGAGGCTATCCTTAATGACTGTGCCGGGTTGCTGACGATAATCTGGAAACTGTCACCACGATAGATTTCCATTTTCATCGCACTCAAACTCTGCAACTCATTATGAATATGGCGAAGCATATTCAAAAGTAGGTCACGTTTATCCAGCCCGATTGATTCCGAACGGACAATATCTCCTGTAATTACTGCATGTATCTTCATACGCTTATAAACATTGTTCCTAAATCTGGGTACAAAGGTACAAAAAACAAATCAAAGTAACAACTAAAAATGGTTGTTTTTTCAATAACAACTAAAAATGGTTGTTTTTCTAATAACAACCGAATTTGGTTGTGAATACGAAAAAGAGCGATTCTGATACGAGCATCAAAATCACTCCCTTTACTATTAGCGCACAAAAAATAGGTCAAACTCCACTTGCCTTCGGAACTTGATGGACTTCACTGGTCTGCCATGCCAACGGCAGAAGGCGATGTAGTCATTATAGATGTTCCTGTCGCCACGCTCTATCTTCCGAAGCAGTCGGCTTTTCGGACGTTTGGAAGTGCCGAGAATAGCATACGGCCCGACATTATAGGCAAGTACTGAGAGTAGCAGCGCATCCTTGCCGTAGCCACGGAACAGATAGAGGTTTCGCATCAGGTCGAGACGAAGCAGTAAGTCACCTTGTTTCCTTGTAAGAGTCCGTGCCGAGTACCGTTCACCCTTCTGAAGTTGGTGGCCGTAGCCGACATACGGATAGTTTCTGACAGAATGCCAGCCCTCGAAGTGCTTGATACAGGCGACGGCCATTTCAAACTGCTTCTCCGTGTACGGCAGTTGATTGGGTGTCGCTCTCGCCATCCCCACCGTGCAGAAGCACAGGAGCGACAGCAGTTTAATCCTCAACCTTTTCATCCTTCTTGTTCTCGTTGTTGAAGTTGAACGTCAGTGTTTGGCTGTTGCCGTTAGAGTCCTCCACGACCACGATGAACTTGTGAGCATCCTTGCTAGCCGAAGTGTAATAAAGCCGGAAGGTCTCGTTCTCCAACAGGTAACGGTCGTTAGGCTGGAGAATCGTTCCGTTCTCCATGCGGAGCGAACCCGTGCCGTCGTAGAGGAACCAACGGATGGTGTAGAGCGTATTCTTGTAATCACCTTCTTTGTTCAGATGGCAGCGGATTTCCACCGTCTGCCCACGCAGCACCTTCGTCGGCACGGGCATCACCTCCACCTCAAACGGGTAGTTGGTCTGAATATCCAGGTCATCCTCGCAGGAAGTAAGACCCATCAGTACGGCCATCATCGTGGCGCACATCATCACTTTCTTCAATAGCCTTTTCATAATTTCAGTTTCGATTTGGTTTGTTGTTTGTTCGTTAATTGCTGTTGTAGGTATTCGTTCACGTCCTTGTAGGGACGGAACACGACGGAGAAGTCTTTCACCCTTTCACCATATCGTTCTTGAAGAGCAGCGAGGCATTTCTTCCCGGCATCGTCATTGTCGAGCCAGCATTTGATGAGGTCGTAGCCATCCAGATGCTTATATGCCTTTTCCTTGTTGGCTACAGAGTTCAATACAAGATTGTCCTCAGTTCTGCCGTAGCCGAGCGTCATCCCCGAAAGGAAGTCCACGAATCCCTCATAGACGTTGACCGTAGCCGAGCCGTGCCTGATGAGCGACACAGCCTTGGGTGGAATACTCCCCTTGAAGAACTTGTTGCGTATCTCATAACCTCCATCCTCATTGGGGAATCCTACGGCAAAGTAATTCTTGCCGTGCAGCCTATAGTGAATCTCCACGCAGTTTGCCGTTGCGATGTCCGAGGGTATGCCTCTTTCCCGAAGGTAGGCCAGCAGTGCCGGATGTTCCAGTGGTTTCACTTCCACGTCCGTGAGCTGAGGCACCGTTGGCTCTGGCTCATACTTCGGAGGCTCTGACCGCTCTATCGGATTGTTCGTCACCTCGCCGATGTACCTCGCCTGTGCCATGAAGTCGTTGGAGTTGATCGTCAGTCCCGCCAGCGTAAAAATGTCACCGCCGACACCCGTGCCAAAGTCGTTAAAGATGTTCTTCTCCGTATTCACGCAGAACGACGGAGTGCTGTCCGAGCGATAAGGCGCATGGAACCACACTTCCTTGCCCCGCTTCTTCGTTGACTTGCAGCCGAGTCGGTGCATGAAGTCCGTGATGGGCATGTCGCGTATTTCCTCTATTGTCATGGCACGTCAGTTAATCATCAGTTTAAGCCCAACGCCGTACTGCGTATGGAAATGCCTCGTGTCGTTGCCCCACAGACAGCGCTCACGCACACTGCCCGTCAGTGCCAGACGGTCTGACAGATACACCTCGACGTTCAGCGTCAGCGCACCGCCATAGACGAAAGCATTCCTGTCCTGTAGTGTGGCACCGTCAGGCAGCAGCGTCTTACCCCAGTTCACGCTCTCGTACCCGGCCAGTGCCAACACACCGCCATATATAAATAAGGTCTTACTGGCATCCGTGAGCAACTTCTGATAGTAGCCGCCCTCCGCCGTGAACTGTGCGACGGGAATGGTCGTGTCCTCGTCGTAGCCGTATTCACGCTGCAGGTACTCGCCACCGAACACCCACTTGCTGCCGTTCTTCGTGTAGGTGGACAGCGCCACGCCGCCACTGAATGCTGCACTCAACGGCTTGCCGTCCACGAAAGCACCGCTAACCTCAATGCCCTGCATCTTGGGCAGGCATCGCTGTGCGGAGGCTTGCCCCATAGTCAGGGCAAGCACTCCAATCATCAATAGTTTCTTCATCTTCTACTTCACTTTTAGTTCCGAAATCAGTTTCGCACGTACCAGATCCGAGTTCTCAATGACGAACTGCTGATTGCGCCCGCCGTTCTTCTCCGCCAGTTCCACCACCAGACACTTGTCATCGGGTAGCGTAAACTTATCCATCGTCCACACCGTGCGTTCCGACGAGTTACCCGATACGTTCAGCACGAAGTTCTGTGTACGCAGGGGCTGGATTACCTGCTCCTGAATGGCCGTGCGCTTCACCACCTTCTTGTCCACAATCTTCCATGTCACGTAGTCCACATCGAACGGTACATTACTGGAGTTCTTGATCTCCGTGTGGAAGTATAGCAGCCCGTTGTGCGTATAGATGCCATTCAGCAAGAAGCAAATCCCAAAACCCTTGCTGCCGATGTGCTTCACGATGCGCTCATTCTGCTTCCAGATGCTCTTCATCACCAATCGTACTAATACAGGACTTTCCGAGCCGAGTTCCTTCAAATAAATGTCCATCGAGTTATTGGGCCTGTTCACCGCCGAACCGTCATGGATGAAGTCCTTCATCTCGATGTTCAGTTTGTCCGGCTCCTTGGCGTACTTCACGTTGAATGCGTAAAATGAGCCGTCTTCGGTTATCACGCTCATGTTCGTCTCGCCCTTGAACCAACGCTTTGTGGCTTTTACACGGATTACATTCTCCGCACCGTCAGCCTTACCCGCCATGATGTTTGCCGACCCCAAATCCACGTAGGTCACGGAGGCAGGGAAGATGATATGCACAGTCTTGTCAAAGGTCACCTGCAATCCGTGAGGCGGAATCATGCGGTCGTAGGTAATACTGCGCGTCAGCCCCTGAAACAAGTCGCCGTCCTGTGGCAGTGTCGTTTCCTGTGCACTCACTGCGCTTGCACCCACCATCAGGGCGCAAGCCATCATCAATACTTTCTTCATTCTCATTGTCGTTTGTCTGTTTGTTAATTGGTTATACACTTAATTTTCCTTCTGGTAGAGCAACACCTGATACCCGGCCTTCAGATGCACCTTTACGGTTCGCATCTTCTTTGCCACATACTGGCTCGTCCCCTGAATCAGTCCCTTGCCAACGTCAGATACCAGTTGCGCCTTCGCATCCGACGAAATATTGATGCTGCTACCCATCGACCCGCCCATGTTGGCAGCAACCTCCTTGGCGGCACTCACCTCCATCGAGTTCGGAATGAAAATGCCCTCCTGTCCGTCTGTGTCATAGACCGACAACTCCACGGGAATAATCATCCTGCCGTTCTCTATCGAGGTAATGGTGATACAGAGCCGTTCGCCCTGAATTTTCGTCGCGCCGACCACGATAGAGTTCTTCGGGATGATGCGCTCGTCCACCGCCATCGGCTCCAACAGCCGTAGTCTCACCGTCTGCCCGTCAGTCACGGTCTGGTAGCCATAGACCGATGCCGAAATGGTGTTCTTGCGACTGACACTGCCACCCGAACCTACTGCCGTATTGAATGAGTTGAAGGCAAAAGCGCCATCGTCATCCTCACTGTCATACACCTGATTGCCCAGGGCCGAGACCACCGTCTTTGCCACCTGCTGCACGGGCGATACCTTGCGCTTCTTTCCCTGCTGGTCCGAAGTCCCCTGTTCACCTGCTCCCGCGTAGGCCACCTGACCGTTTCCTCCCTGTGCCGCTGGCATATACTTGGCAGCGAGTTGGTAGGACTTTTCCATCAGTGCCATTTGGTCATCTACTGTGTTGTTAGCCGAGGTTTGAGAGGATAGTTTCTGCTCCAGTTCCGCTATGCGGTTCTTCAGTTCCTCATTGGCAGCGTCGCCCGGCGGCTGGTAGAAACTGCCGAGCGTCTGGCTCAGTTCGTTACATGCCGCCGCCGACTGCTGCACCCTCTGCTTGGCTGGCGACACCTCTTCATCCTTGTGTTCAGCCTTTGCCATCAGGTTCATGTCGTCAGTCACCGCGACGGAATCCGTCTCACTCACTGAGTACGCCCCCAGGTCGTGCCGTGCCTGCTGGCTTTTCTTCACGCCGTCCATCTCGTAGGCTTTGCTTTTGTCGGCAATGCAAGTGCTGCCCTTGTCAGCGTCAGGCATCTCGGTATTGAAACTGCTTCTGCCCACGGCATCGTCACTACCGCCCCCCAGCGAACTGAACAGCCAGAGCACGATGACCACCATACCGATGACGGCAGCACCGAGCACCATCATCTTGTTACGCTTCAGTTTCTCTTCCTCCGTCAGTTCCTTCCTGGACTTCGGTTCCTGCTTCTGACTCTCATTCTTCTGCCCCTCCGGGGATGAGTTGTCCGAGGCCCCGCCTTGTGACTGCTCCAGTTCCAACATTTCCTTTTCTTCTTTCTCCATTTGCTTTTTCGTTTGTTGTTTGTGAATTACTATCCCTGACACTCCCAATCACGACAGGCTTGTCGATATGCTCTATCACGATGGTCGTACCGTCCCGTCTGTTGTCTGCAATGTCCGTCACCGTCTGCCAGATGCAGAATAGCAGCAGGACTACTAAGATACAGAACATCCCGATGACCACGTGCAGCCTCTGCTCAGGCGAGAGCGCATCAAGCCTTTCCCTGATGCCTCCCGCAATTCTGTCTTTCAGCCTTACAACTTCCTGTTTCATTTCTTCACCGTCCTGATGTCCTTGTTCTCGATGATCGTGAAGTTCCGAATCTGGAAGCCGTTGGGGTTGTTGTCCGAGCGGCTGGAGTTCATCAGTCGGCACTCCGTCACCAGAGTCCTCTCCGTCACGTTACTCTCACGGATGATCGTCTGCCTTGCGAACGTCCTCACCTGATACGGATAGCTGTCGAAGTCGCACGCCACGCTGTCCACCCTCACCGTCTGGTTGATGTTGCCCGCGATGATGCGGTTATAGAAGCCCTGTTCCGCGAAGTCACGGTAGTAGTTGTAGGCACTCTTGTCGGCCATCACCAGCGCTCGCTGCACATTGCTCTCGATGGCGCTCTTCTCTGGTGCCAGCGTGAAGAAGAGTTCGTGAAAGCGGCGCACGTGTTCACGAGCCTCTGCCGGACGGTTCTGCGACAGGTCCTGTGAGAGTGCCAGCATCAGCGACTTGCCGCCGTCAAGCACATAGATCTTCTCCCGTTGCTTCTCCGCGAAGCTGTACGAACTCCACACCGACCACACCGTGACCACCGTACACGCGGCCAGGAAGATCATCCCGAACAGCCGAAGCTGCCGGAATGACGATTCGATGTTCCTTAATGACTTGAATTCCATTTTCTGTTTCTCTCTTTTGTCGTTACTGTTTTCTGTTACACATTACTTCGCCAGCCACAGCGCACCGCTCTTCACGGCCCCGCCGCTCTTGGTCAGCGACTTGTTCACGTTGCGGTTGTAGTTGCCGATGCCGCCCGCCTGAATCACCCATCCGGCCACCGTGGGCACGGTGAAGTAGCCGATGATGCCTATCAACATCATGATAAGATATACCCCATCTGAGCTATCCAGAGAAAAACCCGGGTCTGTCTGCATCTGCACGATGTCGTGCTCGATGCTCAACTGTTGGATTCTCGCCAGTATGCAACTGAACAGATCGGCGATGGGCAGCCAGAGATACACCTGTATATACCGGCACATCCACCCCGTGAGCGTACTCTGGAAGCCGTCATAGACTGCAATTCCGAACGCCAGCGGCCCGAGTATCGACAGCACGATGAGGAAGAACGTCCGTAGCACGTCGATCATCAGCGACACCGCCTCGAACACCAGTTCCAGGATGTAGCGGAAGCCGTCGCGTATCATCTTCTGCAGCTTGTACAGCCCGCGCTCCGCATACATCCCCGCCATCGTCGCCAGGTCCGACGGCGATATGCCGAGATTGTCCAGTTCCTTGTCAAACGCCGCATCGTCCACCAGGTAGGCCGTTTCAGGGTTGCGCTTCATCATCTCCGTCTCCAGTTCGTCCTTCTGCTGCCTCAACTGGTCGAGGTCCAGCTTCTGCCCTTCGAGCATCGTGCTCACGCCCTGCACTATCGGACTCATCACGCTGTTCATCGTGCCGAGCACCAGCGACGGGAAGAGCAGGATGCAAATGCCGATGGCGAACGGGCGCAGCATCGGGAACACGTCTATCGGCTCAGCCCGCGTCAGCGACTGCCATACCCTGTAGGCGATGTAGAAGAGCGCACCGAACCCGGCCACCGCCCTCGCCACGCCAGTCATCTGTGAGCAGAGCGGCATCATGTCGTCGTACAACTGGCGCAGGATGGTGTGGATGTTGTCCGTGTCGATGATTAGCAATAAGTCTGTCATCATGTCACTTTTGCTTTTCTATCATTCCATGATTCCCTTTGTTTACCAGTACTTCTCCGCACCCTTGCCGTAGAGTTTCAGCACACGGTCGAGGTCGTGCTTCTTTTTGGCACGGAGGTACGACACGGAGATGTTCTTGTTGGTGTAGTAGTTGACGAGGTTTCGGTAGTGCTTCATGTCACGGTAGCACTTGTCAACCACGTCCATCCTGTCCTTGTCGGTCATGGAGAGCGTCGAGATGTTCACGACTGTCTTCA